>UMCR01001519.1_pt1 | contig 14031 bp, 11 predicted proteins | sample 1964301 | NCBI WGS metagenome assembly UMCR01 (sample SAMEA4835975, study PRJEB28245) | human gut metagenome | biome: gut microbiome; material: fecal sample | place: Denmark | collected 2008
CCTGAATACCAATATTGTGAAATTAGTGAAAACAGGAGCCAAGCCTTTGCTTCTTGGATTCAGCTGTTGGATCGGTATTACCTGTATGAGTTTGCTGATGCAACACGTATTAGGTCTGTGGTAAAATTACGGATCATTTTGATAGGAGGAAGCGGTTTTCGCTCCTTCTATTTTTGTATTCTGGCAAATAGAAGCGCTATCGCCATCAGAAAGCATCCCACAAACACAAAGCACCACTGGATTCCGATTTTCGTCAAAAATGCTGAGGCTGACAGCGTCAGAATCTCCACCAGATTCACGCCCATATTAAGCACAGACAGCGTTGCCGCACGCTGGCTGCCACACTCCGCTTCGTCCACAAACTGATTTTCCAGATTCATCAGCAGATATTTCGGAAGATTTAAAAGCAACGGCAATATCAGCATTAGAAGCAGTACGGCCGCCCTGAATTTTACCACTCCAAAAAGAAGAAATGCCACCCCTGCTGTGGCAGCTGTAACTGCGGGCAGTTTTTCCCTACTGGACTTTCCGTTTTTTCCGTCAGACAATTTTCCTAAAATGGGTTCTGCCAGCATCTGTACGGCTGAATAGCTCAAAATGATCAATGACATCCATTCTACCGGCAAACCGCAGTTTTCAAGTTTTACCACATAAAAGAAGTTGATCAGAAGCCATGCGATACTGAAAATCGCCAGCGAAATCACAAACAGAAATGCTTTTTTGTTTTTAAATACCGCTAAAATCTGTACTTCCTTTCTATCTGCAATTATGGTTTTACTGCTTTCACTTCTCAGGTAGAACGAGCACACAACCGCTATAACATCCATGACTACAGTTGTAATCAGTAAACCTTCCATACCGCTTATTTTATAAATCCCGGCATACGCAACTGTACTGATGATAAAACCTGCTGTTCCGAAATTTCCTGCGTGTGCCGTTTTTGCAAGATATCCGTTTTCTCCATACAGAGCGTACAAGTACGCGCTTCCCGTCCCGGAGGTAAAGCACGCCGCAATTCCCTCTACAACTGCCTCCACGACAAACAGTACAAGCGACCGGCTCACAAAGGCTGCAAGTAATAAACTTCTCGCGCCAAGCAGCAACACCTGTGCCAGGATCAGGGATTTCCGGTATCCAATTTTATCTGTTATAAATCCTGTTGGAATTTCCCCCAGAAAAATCACGCCAGACAATAATGCCTGCAGGAGGAAAAATATGTGTTCCGACACACCAGCCTGCGTTCTTACCAGCAACGCAACCGGCGCAAAAAAGACAAGTCCATTCAAAAAACAGACTCCATCATAACTATCAAATTTTAATTTTTTCATGAGATATCTCCTTTTTTTCTAATTCGTAATCAGTTGACCGATCTTCTTTTTTGTAACCCAAAAAAAGATTACATCTGTCTGTAACCTGATCTAAAAACTGTGCCATCTTTGATCTCTGCCAGTTTTTCCATCATTGAATTAGAAAAATATCAATGTCTCATGTATCTGATAACCTCCGGAGTCTTACTTTTAAAATATACTGTTATTTAAAAACTGTATCAGTGAGAAATGTTCACTGACGTAATTTATACTAACATAACGTATTTCAAATTACAAGTTTCAGTGCCCCTCTCACTTATATACCACCTCTGGAGCTATTATAACAACTCTGCCATAACAAGACACATCAGGAAACAATTGTTTCTTTTCCAGATCCATTCCAAATAAAGGCTTTCGACCGTGCTCTTCTCGCACTGCTTTAATATTTTTTTATCACTTTGCAGTGTTTTCAAATTCTCCTTCCAACCGGAAAAATCGGACCATTTTCCCGGAATCAAGTCTGTAAACCAGCTTAGATTTCGTTTGTATTCGTAATGAAGGATCTGACCGTCTAATCCATATCTGCTGATAAATTCTGCCGCAGTCCTGTTAATCGCTTTCGACTTGTCTGTATAGAGCAGACTGATTTTGTCATAGCAGATTTCCTGTTGATTATTTTCTGATGAGCCTGTCTGCTGGTTTCCGTTGCTTCCAGTTTGTGTTCCGGAAGCTGTCTCATCGTTTGCAGCGCTCTGACATAGCATTATATTTTGTGGTTCTTTTACGATACCGCGCACAGTAAGCTCTCTTCCGTTGTATAGGATCTGCTGTCCTTCCACCTCTGTTCCACCAAACAACTGCTCCGCTAAGGATGCACCTAGGATGCAGCCCTCTGTGTCGCTTTCCGGCAGATTTTTTCCCCACGGAAGGACGGAGTGGGAATCTCCACAGAGTAACAAAATATCCGCGTTGCTGCTCCGTTCGTTTATCGTAGCACGAACTGTCTGATTTTTCTGCTCTGTCCACGCTGTGAATGTCTCTGCGGATGCCGTATCCTGCCGGATTGACGATATTTCGCTCTGGGTAAACTTGTCTTCCCCAGACTGGATTGTGATGATATTGGAAAAATCCTCTGTTTTATTATGATAAACGCATGCAAATACCAAAAATACAGCTCCAAATAATCCAAAAGCCAGACTTGCAATCCCTTTTCCGTAACTTATTTTTTTCATTGTTCTGTCCTTACTCCGTCATCCGCACGACATTCCCGTTTCCAACTGTACGGTCAGAATCCGTGATAATTTTACAATCGGTACTGAGTGAGTTCCCGCTTACCGCAGCATAACTGCTGTTTTTATCTAAGATTTCCACTTCCGCCTTCCTCGCGATATACTGCTCTCCAAGTACTGTATTTTCCGTCTCTAAGAGTAACACATACGCTTTGTTATTTTCCTGCCAAACGGCTGTGACCGGTACAAGGTAATCATAGCTTTCCGATTTTCTTGTGACAGTCATCTGTGCGCTCTCGCCCGGCGAGAAATCATCCCCCTGCATGGAAATCGACACTTTGATGCTGCTTCCGTCTTCTGATGTTTCCAGGGAAACAATGCTGCAATCAGACGTTTCCTTACCGACACCGGTAATCGTTGCATTATCTCCCACTGAGAGATATTCCCTGTTTTTGCTGTCCGTTGTCGTAGTAAAAAAAAGTCCACTCTGCTCATCGCTCATGACAACTGCCGCCGTGTCTGTTGTTTTCTGCCCGGTTTCTACACATACTTTTGTAATAATCCCGGAGGATGGTGCAGTTATCTCTCCGTTCTGCTGCTTTAGGGTTTTCAGCTTTTCTAACTGTTTCTGGAACTGCTCTAAAGAAATGGCGTTGATTTCCTGCGTGTGATCGATGTCTGCAGACAGACCTGCATCTTCTACCGCGCGCTCTGCGGCTTTCTTTGCATCCTCTGCAGTACTTGTATTGGATTCCAGCTGTTCCTGCTTCTCCTCTAATGCGACGCTGGCAGAGTCAAGTGCCGCCTGCTTTTCAGTAACTTTTGCCTGAATTGTGTCGTATGTGTTCTGCTTTTCCTGCACAGCTTCTTCTAACTGCTGGAGCTTCTGTGTTATGGTTGAATTTGTATCTTTCTTTTCTGCTTCGCCTGTCTGATCTGCGGTATCTTTACTTTGCTCTGCCGCAGCTGCATCCTTCACATTTTGCAGTTCCTCTTTGACTGCATTCAGCTCTTTCTCCGCCTGTGCGAGTGCATCCTTCGCACTGTTTAATTCCTTCTCTGCCTGACTTTTCGCATCCGCCGCTTTCTGCAATGCCTCATTTGCCTTCCCATCGGAAACTGTATTCTTCGCTATCGTTTCCTCATAATCTTCCTGCGCACGCTTTAACTCCAGCTGCTGCTTTGCGTCTGCCTGCGCTTTATTTTTCTTCAGAGAATCATTTTCAAGCTGAAGCTTTTTGATCTGGTTCTGCAGCTCATAAATCTGATCTTCCAGACTGTCCATATCAAGTGCAAAAAGAGTTTCTCCTTCCCCGATGCTTTCTCCCGTATGCACATTGACCTGTGCAACCAGAATTCCTTCCTCTGTGACAATCGCTTTCTCTCCGCCTGCCTCCACGGTTCCCGATGCCATAACCGTGTGCTCGATCTTTCCGGATGACGGAGCTGATGCCGTTACCTGTGGGACAGTGATGGATGCCACCACCCGCGATGCAATCGTGAAAACCAGCATGACCGCAAGTAAACCAGCCAGCCCTTTTAACCAGAAAATTCCCGATTTTCCGGTTACTGCTATTTCATTTTCCGAATTTTTGTTTTTTCTTATATTTTTCATATTCTCAATTACACTCTGTCTGTCATATCATTTTCTACTGCAATTTTTCATTATCGTAATTCTTCATAGCATATATTATGTAAACCAATTTTCATTCTAATTTACATTCTGCTCCTGCACTATTCCTTCGCTCCCGCCATCGCAATTCCCTGCTCCAGATAGTCCTGTCCTGCCAGAAAAACAAACATCGCGGGCAGGATCGTCACCAGTGATGCACAGAGTGAAAATCCTGCGTTCTGGCTCGTGATCTCCGGCAGAAAAAGTGACAACGGCCAGAGACTTTTTGTTTTCAAAAACGTCATCGGCTGCTCTAACATGCTAAAACAGTCCAAAAACGAAAATACCAGTGCCGACAGGATGCCCGGACTTCCAAGCGGTATGCCGATCCGCAAAAAAATCTGGAATTCTCCCGCCCCGTCCATACGTGCCGCCTCCATGACATTTTCCGGTATTCCACGGAAAAAGCGGTACATAATAAAGACGGAAAACGTTGCAAAAATTCCGGGCAAAACGACTGCCTGCGGTCTGTCCAGCATTCCCAGACGGTTTAACACCAGATACTGCGACAACATCGTGACCTGAAACGGCATCATCATCACGAGAATGAACAGCCGGTAAACTGTTTTTCTTCCGCGGAAAGAATACCGCGCCAGCCCCCACGCTGCCGGCATGCCAAAAAGCATCTGCCCTGCCAGAATTGCCCCCGTGTAAAAAATCGAGTTCCAGAACATCTGAAAATATTCTGGTGAATCGAAAAGAAGCTCCACAACATTCTGCAACGTCGGGTATTGTGGCAGAAGATGCCAGATAGCAAGCCCATCTCCCTTTCCGAGTGCAGGTGCGATGCACGTATAGATTTCATGGTTTCCCATAAAAGTGCCGACAAGCAGAAAGAGAACCGGAGCAAGACACAAGCCTGCCGCCAGAATCAGTATTCCTGTTATTATTATTCTCTTCATGAGATTCTTCTTTCTGTATTTATATTGTACATCTTCCTTTTTATCTGCTGTCTCCTGTTCATTATCCTTTCCGCTCCCAGCTTCGCTCAAGTAGCAGCACAAACACCGCAATTACAAACGCGAGCATCACAGATGCCGCCGCCATCTTATCCACCGAGAGCGTCTGGAACCAGTTGTTGAACACATGCTGCAACAGATAAATATTTTCCTGTGGATAGCTGCCCGCTGCCATGTAAACCTCCCGGAACGCCTTAAATGAATTTAAAACCGACAAAATGACAACGGTAAATGCCACCGGGCGGAGATTCGGAAGTGTGATATAGAAAAACGTTTTCCATTTTCCGGCTCCGTCCATCTCTGCCGCCTCATAAATCCCCTGCGGGATTGCAGAAAGCCCCGCCATCCAGAGCACAATATCGTATCCTAAATATTTCCAGACATAGCTGAATACGAGGATTCCAAATGCGGCATCGGTGTTCATCCAGTCTACCTCCTGCACCGACAAAACGTTTAAAATCTGCCCGATTCCGCTCATTCCTGACAGCGCATGGATCGCACTGTTCACAAATCCGTGGCTGTCAAAAAGAATCTTCCACAGTACGACCACACTTGCCGCCGGGATTGCCATCGGAAGCAGATACATACTTTTAAGTGCCGCTGCACTGCCCCGGTAAAACTGTTCCATCGTCACATCCCGGTGTTTTTTCTTTTTCTCTGCCAAAATCAAAACCTGCTGCAACAGCATTGCCAGGATCAGCGATAATAGCAACAGGCATGGAATACAGGTGACCACAAAACGCAGTGTATTTTTCGCTGCAAGATTAAACGCATCATTTTTTATCACCTGCACGTAGTTACTGATCCCGACGAAGCTGCCATCCACGGTCTGGAAAAAAGAGCGCCGCACCACATCTGCAAATGGGATCAGTCCAAACACCGATACTCCCAGAAATTCGGGCAACAGAAAATACCAGCCGGGATTTCGCTTTTTTCTGATTTTATGTCTTTTCATCCTCATGCCTTTCTCATAGCCTGCTGCAATCTCCCATCCTCTTCCTTTTTTACTGCTGCTCTGCAAGATACAGATTCACTTTCTTCGTGATCTCATTTACCGTTTCTTCGAGGTTCTGCTCTCCTTTTACATAGCTTGTTCCCCGTTCGATCACAAGATTCTGGATCGTACGGTCTGTGAGTGCTGACTGCTCCACTGCTTCCAGCTGCGCTAAAATCGCATCTGCTTCCTCCTGTGTCATGGAGCGGTATTCAATCGTATACATTTTGTCGCTTCCATCCCTGTTAAATGCCATGCTTGTTTCCGTCCGTCCCATCAATGCATTGATCTGATCCTTTAAAGCTGCCTCATTCACCGGGATTCCGTTGCTGGAAGCTCCTGCCTCTTTGCCGAGCAATGTTTTCACAAACGCTTTCCCTGCATCCTCATTGCCTCCAGATACCACACCTGCCTGTAAAAATGGGACATAAGAAGAAGTTCCACCATTCGACAACACCCCATAAACCGCTCCGTCCGTCGTACCGGCGCTCAACATCAACTGGAAATCCTCGACATCTGCAATGGTTCCAAATTCTACTTTACATCTCTCTGCAAATAAATCCATGCTGTCTAATGTTCCATAACAGTATCCATCGCACATTCCGCTCTCAAAAAAATTGCCATAGGATTCAATATCGCTGTGATCATCCACATCATAAATACGTTTCACCTGTGTCAGATAATCGGAAACTTTCGTTTCATCCAGACTTCCGTCCTCTTTTACCCAGTTTTTGGAATCTACATTATAAAAATCAAGCAGTAACTCTTCCGCCATCTTCTGCTGTACCACATAAGTCGTACTTTTGTCCTTTGCCAGGGTTTCGATGCGGTCTGCAAGTGCCTGCGTGGACTTTCCTGCATCTACCGTCTGCTGATCTGACGTGATAAATGATACTAAGAAACGTGTCGGAATCGCATATATCTTTCCATCCTTTGTGCTGTCTTTCACAATGGAATCCACAAGTCCATCCGAAGCCTTTACCTCATCCACAACATCACTGATATCTGTTAAAATTCCTTTTTCCACATAGCTGTCCACCGGCATTCCATCTAAGATAAGCACATCCGGTCCATTTCCTGCCAGGATATCCGTGCTCAACGTCTTCAATGCGTCCTCTAACGTCACTCCATTATCATCCGTCATGCCAATTTCAAGGTTTACATAAATATCTGCATACTCCTGACGGAAAATAATGACCGCCTGACGCAGCGTATCGGAATCCTGCAATGCATAAATATTGAGTTCCTGATTCAGGTCGGCAGACGCGTCTGCATCGTAGGTGTAGCTGTAGAGCGCACCCTCCATTCCGTTATTTCCTGCCACAAAAAGATGCGTCTCATCCTGCATATACACTCCGTAAAAAATCGCACCGCTGTTGCTCAATGCAGTCTGCTCGCCCTGTACCAGCTCCTCCACAACTGCTCCACCTGTTGTATAGTGGAAAATTCCTTTATAATCTGCAAAAATAATACTGTTATCATTCTCCGCTTTTGCAAACGTCACCGGAAGTCCGGTATCGGTATTTCGATAAACGAGGTTATCATCTGAACAGATCTGCTCAGTCAATGCGGTCAGCTCGTCCGTCTCTTTTCCGGTTGTCGTGTCATAGCAAAGCACCTTGTCACTTGTGACGATATAGCAATTCGTTCCAACCACATCAAAATAAGGAATATAGGTATCCTCATCGATTTCAAATGTCACTGTTTTGCTTCCATCTGTACAGTCAATTCCATACAAACCGCCCAATGTATCGCGTACGATCAGCTGTTTGTTACTGTCAAATGCTGCAACTGATACAACGGCATCTTCTGCAGGCATTTCAATCGAAAATGTATGTGTGCTTCCGTCCGCGTCCACAATTGTAACCGGACATAATCCGTTTTCTGTGTAATCAAGAAACGCAACTGTTCCATCCTCTGCGACTGCGACATCGCCATAAGAGATATCTTCAAGCGGTGTTGTCTCCCAGCTACCGCCTCCATCACTGCTTTTTGCCACATAGATGCTATAATCTGCATCCTGCCCTACAACTTCAAGTGTTCCATCTGACAGTGCTTTGAATTGTAAAATACTGTTGATCTCTTCCGGAAGTGCTACTTTTGATTCAATAAATCTTCCTTTGCCGCCTCCTGCGCTGCCGTTGCCACCCGCGCTGTTGCTTTCTGTTCCATCTGTGCTTCTGGCTGTATTTTTTCCGCAGCCGGTGAATATTCCTGCTGTCAATGTCATCAGCAGAAGTAAAATTACTGTGACACCTAGCATGCTTCGTTTTTGTCTGTTTTTTATCTTTGCAGTTTTCATTTTGTTTTCATGACCTTTCTTTTTTATTTTGCTTTTATGATTGCAGCTTCGCAATCATTGCCAGAATAAGCAGCTGTTCCTCTGCTTTGGCATTCTACATGTAGTATTTTTCGTTTCTGGTCTTATCTTACAGAAGAAATCTTAGAAAAATCTTTAAATTTGGCTTTAATTTAACTGTTACATTTCAAAATAATCTATAATTTAAAGATTTTTCTAAGATTTCTATGCTATACTCATCCTTATAAATCTCAGGAGACATTATCATGCGTATTTTATTGATCGAAGATGATCTGAATTTTTGTGAAACCCTGCGTTTTCAGTTGGAGCAGGAAGCTTATGAGGTGGATGTATGCCACGACGGAAGAGACGGTCTTGACCTCTTCTTACAGGACGCGCACGACATTGTCCTGCTCGACCGCATGCTCCCGACTATGAATGGTCTGCTCGTGCTGCAAAAGCTAGACAGGCCGGAATTTCCACGCCTGTCATACTGATTACCGCCCTCGGCGAACTTTACGACCGGATTGAAGGGCTGGATGCCGGTGCAGACGATTACATTGTAAAACCATTCGCCTTCGAAGAACTGACCGCCCGCATCCGCTCCCTCGGCAGACGCAGCGGCAAATGGGAAGATGACAATTTACTTACCATCTGCGACATCAGTTATGACTGCAACGCGAGACTGCTAAGTGGATCTACTGGCTCCATCCGGCTCTCCGGCCGTGAGGGCAGATTGCTTGAAGTTCTTCTGCGAAGTTTTGAGCTCGTCATCCGCCGTGAAGTACTTCTTAGCCGTGTCTGGGGCGTGGATGCAGAAGTGGAGGATTGTAACCTTGACACTTACATCCATTACCTGCGCAAGCGGCTCTCCTACGTTGGAAGCACGCTTGCCTTAAAAACCATCCGCGGTGTCGGATATACGCTGGCTTCCTCCTGATCCCTGATTTTCCATATAAGATCATGAAGCTTCTGTATAGCTGCCGTTACTTTTCAATTATTTTATCCTTATTGCAATTTACAGATACCTTTTTTCACCATCTGCTTTATGTACATTATCAGGAGGTTTCTCATGTTTCCACACTTCACCTTTTCCGGCACAACCTATCAGGCTTTGCATCGCAAACTCACCTTATTTTGTACCTGCGTCACACAGATCATTCTCCTTGCCTTAAGTGCTCTGTGTGTTTTTGTTGCAAAAAAAAATATAAAGCAGGGAAACGAAACCGCTTTTCTCACAGAGACAAGTTCTGTCATTTCCCATTTGCAGGAGCAGGATGTCATCTCACACCAGTGGTTAAACCAATTACAGGAAAACAGTTCTATCCAGATTTATCTTTATGAGAATGGGACTCCACTCTTTTATGACCAGTATCATCAGACAACTGCAGACGAGCAATTATGTGAAAATGCACTTCTCGCCGCAGAAGAGCTTACCGGGAACCCTCCTTTTTTCACGAAAAATAAAAGGCTTTCCTCGCATACGGAATATCAGTTCAACTCCGGCGATAACATTCCCTGCATTGCATCCGTCGGCAGTATCCCAAAAGGTGACAGCTACTTAAACTTTCTGATCCTACGCTCGCTCGCCGAACAGTCTCACCAGATGCTGTCGTTAAGAATTATCGTGATCATTGCAAATATTGCCGCATTTTTACTGCTGTTTCTCTTTTTCCACTTCTTCATCCGAAAAATGTTAGAACCAGTCGAAACTGCACAGAAAAAGCAGACACAATTCATCGCCTCCGCCTCCCACGAGCTACGCACCCCATTAGCGGTTGTCCGCTCCGGCTTGGAATCCGTTGAAAAATGTTCAAATGAAGAGGAACGAAACCACTTTCTACATCTGATGTCCGAGGAGACCGTCCACATGAAACGTCTGATCGACGATATGCTGCTGCTCGCAAATTCGGATGCTGACACGCTCACCATCAAACCGGAAGCCTGTCAGCCGGATTTGCTGCTCTTAGACACTTATGAAAAGTTTGAACCACTGGCAAAGAAAAACGGGCTTCACCTTATCCTCACTCTGCCGGAAGAAATTCTCCCGGACTGCTTCTGTGATATCCACCGCACAGAACAGATTTTTTCCATTATCGTGGATAATGCACTCTGTTACACACCATCCGGTGGAAAAGTGACACTCTCCTGCCATGCTGAAAATGAAATGCTTTGTTTTCTATTCGAAGATACCGGATGTGGAATTTCAGAGGAAAAGAAATCCCATATTTTCGAACGATTTTACCGCGCCGACGATGCCCATACCGACAGAGAACACTTTGGACTCGGACTCTGCATTGCAAAGGAACTTACCGAAAAGCAAAATGGGAACATCCAGGTTGTGGATGCTCCCATTTCCGGCAGCTGCTTTATGGTACAATTGCCATGTGCACTTTAATTTTTATGTGATCTCTACGCTCTCCTGTCAGGTTATATTTTTCCTGTTATTCCACATTTTTCAGTGCCTGATCCATCGGAATACGCTTGATCCTTCTGAAATCCAATACCATGACAAGCAGATATCCGATCAGGATAAACAGGAACATTTTCACATAGCCCATCGTGCTTATGCGAAAAGCGTACCATCCACTGTAGGAAAAGAGCATGATCCTCCAGACTGCCTTCATGATGACGACACCTAAAATCACGCTGACAACATCGATCACCACAAGAACGATGGTCGTGGACAACAGATATAAACTTGCAATCTCCCGGTTCTCATAGCCCAGGATTTTTGTCATGGAAATTGCATTTTCGTTCTTCTCGATGATCAGCTTCGTGAGCAGGTAAATCAATACTGCGGATAACAGGATGCACAGATACTGGAAGTAGGTCATATAAGAGCCCATGGAATGATCGAGCTGGTCACACATTTTCGTAATGTCGTGTTCTGTGATGACGGTTGCGATCTCATCCTCATCAATATCTGTGATCTCTGAATCCGAGAGATAGCCTGTGAATGCATCACTGTCCATGTCAAAGATTTCACAATACTGCTCATTGGGCAGAAATACTGCCAGCGCCTGACTGTGATCATAGATTCCTGCAACCTCAAACTCATACTGTTTGTTCTCATATTTTTCGTCAAGAACCACTGTGTCACCCACGCTCAGGCTGTATTTATCTGCATAGGAAGCAGAAATATATGTCTCGTTTCCTTTCAGGGCAGACAGGTTACTGATTTTCACATACCGGCTGTCATCCTCGATTCCGTAGACAGAAATCTCCTCATCTAACGTATCGCTCTTGTGCTGCAGAGATGTCATATTGAATTTCTCTGCATCTTTATTATCCGTTGTGATAATGTCTCCATCCTCATTCTCATAAGACTTTAACACATACTGGTAGTTCGTGAACATCATATCTGAAACATTGGACTTGTAATAGTCGAGCGTCTCTGGCATACCGACCGCCATTGCAAGCATAATGCTGATAAACAAGATACCCACAAATAAAATCAGGTAATTCGTCACGTTCTGGAACATGATACGCAGGCGGAAACGGCTTAAAAAGCTCCATTTTGGCAGGCGCATTGCTTTTTTACGCTTTGTTTTTTTCAGATCATGACGCAAAAACTGTAATGGTGTATGCCTCATCATTTTTATAATGACGACAAGATTGACCGCAAGCATTAAAACAACCGGAATGATTGTTGTCTTGAAAAAGGCATCCGGGTTCCAGACTGTCTGATAAGTTGGAAGACTGTAGCTGTTATAATACATGCCGACAACCACATTTTTAAATACGGTATAGCCGAGGATATTTCCAATGCACGCTGCGAGAAGTGTCACGATCACCGGCATGGAAATATAATGTCTGACCAGTTCACCTCTCGTATAACCAGAAGCTCTCAGTGTTCCGATCGTAGAAGCCTCCTTCACGATCGTGTTGCTGATGGTCACTGCAAAAATAAATGCAATGATCACGATCAAAATATCCAGTAAAACACCACCCATAGCTTTGTCTGAACCCATATCATCCGTTGCAAAATTAATAGCCGGATTTGCATAGCGCGGCATATAGTCCTCTAACTCTATGTCATCACACACTACCTGTGTGAGCAGTGCTTTCATGAAATCATCGGATTTTGCTTTCTGCTCCACTTCATCTGCAGGAGTATCCACATAATTCCATGTGTAAGCATAATGAACAGTTTTATGTAAACTATCAAATCCTTCCTGTGTGACCATAGCCACATCGAATTTGATCGCATCAAACATCATATCCGTTGACTTCTCATGCAGTGTCGCATAATTGACATAGGCGATCAGTCCGACAACTTTGAACCTCTGCCCGCTGACAGAAATCTCATCTCCCACTTTGACGCCGACATTGTCTGCATGCATACGGTCAGTTGCGATCTCATCCGCTTTTTCCGGAAATGCTCCGTCAAGCAGGCAGGCAAGATCCACGTTATCATTTTTTGCATAGACACGGATGTTTCCTTCTGCCTCGCCGTCGTTGTTGTAATCTTCCTCCTCATTTCGGAAGAAGTTCTCATATACTTTTACCGGAACTTCTGTAAAATCAGGATCGTTTAACTCGTATTTTTCTTCTGCGTCAGCATATTTATCATCGATTTCCTCTACGATTTTATCCCATGCCTCGTCGTAGGCTTCCGGATAAGCTTTTTCATCCAACTTTTCGTCCAGCTCTTTTTTTGCTTTGTCAAGATAATACCGTCTGACGTCCACTTTTGTTCCTGTCTCGATAGCAGAAAGTAACGTCTCATCTGCCTTTTTGTCCAGCTCAAAATGTCCATCCTCTAACTTATATTTTGTCACGCCTTCATTTGCTGCAACGAGCATACTCTCATTTGCAACATACATACCGGAAACAAAGCCGATCGTGAGGATCAGGAATAATGCCACCACAAGATATTTTTTCCAGTCACCGAGCAATTCACGCGGAATACGTCTGATGAGTGGATTTTTAATTTTTTTCTTTTTCATAACTGCCACACTCCTTACCACTCAAGATCTGCTGCTGAAATCTTGTGCTCGTTCCTCTCGTTATGGCGCACGGCTCCATCACGAAGTTTTATAACATGATCTGCCATGTTCTTGATTGCCTCGTTGTGTGTTACCATGATGATCGTATTTCCATATTTTTTGTTTACATCTTCGATCAGTTTTAAAATTTCTTTGGAGGTGTTATAATCCAAAGCTCCGGTTGGCTCATCACAGAGCAGGATATCCGGGTTTTTCACGATCGCACGACCGATGGAAACACGCTGCTGCTGACCACCGGACAACTGATTCGGCAGCTTGTACCGGTGTTCGTAAAGTCCAAGTGTCTGTAACAGCTCATCGATATCCAGCGCATTGTCGGAAAGATACGCTCCGACTTCAATGTTTTCCTTCACGTTCAGATTGGCGATCAGATTGTACATCTGAAATACATAGCCAAGATGTTTTCTGCGGTATTGGGTTAGTTTCTTCTCACTCATATCTTCGAGCTTATCACCGTTGATCGAGATGTAACCGCAATCGGCACTATCGATTCCTCCGATAATATTTAATAAAGTTGATTTTCCCGAACCGGACGGTCCAAGCAGAACACAGAACTCTC
>UMCR01007166.1_pt1 | contig 13918 bp, 10 predicted proteins | sample 1964301 | NCBI WGS metagenome assembly UMCR01 (sample SAMEA4835975, study PRJEB28245) | human gut metagenome | biome: gut microbiome; material: fecal sample | place: Denmark | collected 2008
GTATGGACCAAATCATTGTTGGTCAGAAACATTTGGTTGAATCGCTGCTTATCGGATTACTCTCCGATGGTCATGTTCTTTTGGAAGGTGTACCCGGTTTGGCAAAGACTTTAGCTATTAAAACGCTTGCTTCTCTGATTGATGCGAAATATAGCCGCATTCAGTTTACACCGGACTTATTGCCTGCGGACGTCATAGGTACAATGGTCTACAGTCAAAAAGACGAATCTTTTAAAGTTCAAAGAGGACCTATTTTCGCTAATTTTGTATTAGCCGATGAAATTAACCGTGCTCCGGCTAAAGTACAGAGTGCTTTATTGGAGGCCATGCAGGAACGTCAGGTTACTATCGGTAAAGAAACATTTACATTGCCGGAACCCTTCCTCGTATTGGCTACTCAGAATCCTATCGAACAGGAAGGAACTTATCCGCTTCCGGAAGCACAAGTTGACCGTTTTATGCTGAAGGTCGTTATTGATTATCCGAAGTTGGAAGAGGAAAAGTTGATTATTCGTCAGAATATTAATGGAGAAAAGTTCAACGTAAAACCAATTCTGAAAGCTGACGAAATTATTGAAGCACGTAAAGTAGTTCGCCAGGTATATCTGGATGAAAAGATCGAACGCTACATCGTAGACATTGTATTCGCTACTCGCTTTCCGGAGAAATATGACCTCAAGGAATTGAAAGATATGATCGGTTTCGGTGGTTCACCCCGTGCATCTATCAATTTAGCATTGGCTGCCCGTACATACGCTTTCATCAAACGCCGCGGTTACGTAATTCCGGAAGATGTACGTGCTGTTGCACATGATGTTCTTCGCCACCGTATCGGATTGACGTATGAAGCGGAAGCTAATAACATGACTTCGGACGAAATCATCAGTAAGATTTTGAATAAGGTTGAAGTGCCCTAAATGGAAACAAGTGAAATACTAAAAAAAGTTCGTCAGATTGAAATTAAGACACGAGGATTGTCTAATAATATCTTTGCAGGCCAGTATCATTCGGCTTTCAAGGGTAGGGGTATGTCATTCTCGGAAGTCCGCGAATATCAATTCGGCGATGATATACGTGACATAGACTGGAATGTGACCGCGCGTTTCAACAAACCTTACGTAAAAGTGTTTGAGGAAGAACGTGAACTGACAGTTATGTTAATGGTTGATGTTTCCGGAAGTTTGGAGTTCGGTACCGTCAAACAGTTGAAGAAAGATATGGTGACGGAAATTGCTGCCACCCTTGCTTTCTCTGCTATTCAGAATAATGATAAAATTGGAGTGATTTTCTTTTCAGACCGGATAGAGAAGTTTATTCCTCCTAAAAAGGGACGTAAACATATTCTATATATCATTCGTGAATTGATTGACTTTCAACCGGAAAGCCGTCGTACTAATATCCGTCTTGCATTGGAATATCTGACGAATGTAATGAAAAGACGTTGCACTGCTTTTATTCTATCCGACTTCATTGATCAGGAAAGTTTTAAGAATGCTCTGACTATTGCCAACCGGAAACATGACGTAGTAGCATTACAGGTTTATGACCGGAGAGTGAGTGATCTTCCTCCTGTGGGTCTCATGCGAATAAAAGATGCGGAAACCGGACATGAGCAGTGGATTGATACTTCATCAAAAGCTGTACGCCGCGCGCATCACGATTGGTGGATTCAAAAGCAGACGGAACTGAACGACACATTTACGAAAAGTAATGTGGATTCGGTTTCTGTCAGAACCGATGAGGATTACGTAAAGGCATTGTTGAACTTATTTGCCAAACGAAATTAATGAAATCAAAGATGAGTAGAAATATTATTCTGATAGCATTATTAGGTCTATTATCCATTGATAAAGTAGCTGCACAATCTGTTACGGTAGAGGCGAAGATAGATTCATTGCAAATACTGATCGGTGAACAGGCAAAAGTGCAGTTGCAAGTGGCTATGGATGCTAAACAACATGCTATTTTCCCTGCTTATACTGATACTTTAGTAAAAGGTGTGGAAATTATAGAAACACTCAAACCGGATACGCAATTTTTGAATGACCGCCAGCGAATGTTAATCACACAGGAATATGTTATCACTTCTTTTGACTCGGCTTTGTATTACCTGCCGCCAATACCTGTTACTGTAGATGGCAAAGAGTATAAGTCAAAAGCTTTAGCACTGAAAGTCTACTCAATACCGGTCGACACATTACACCCTGATCAATTCTTCGGACAGAAACCTGTAATGAAAGCTCCTTTTGCATGGGAAGACTGGTACGGTTTAATTTCCTGCTCATTCTTAGCTTTACCTTTACTCGGTTTGCTGATCTATCTCATTGTTCGTATACGTGATAATAAACCTATTATCCGTAAGATAAAAGTAGAACCGAAATTGCCGCCACATCAAGCTGCAATGAAAGAGATAGAACGTATCAAAATCGAGAAAGTATGGCAGAAGGGAAGATCGAAGGAATACTATACGGAATTGACTGATGCTCTTCGCACGTATATAAAGGATCGTTTCGGATTCAATGCATTGGAAATGACATCATCGGAAATTATTGATAAGTTATTGGAATTGAAGGATAAAGAAGCTATATCTGACCTAAAAGAACTGTTTCAGACTGCCGATTTAGTGAAGTTTGCCAAGCATGATCCTCAGATGAACGAAAATGATGCAAACTTAATTAATGCAATTGACTTTATCAATGAAACAAAACAACCGGAAGAGGAAAATCAGAAACCGCAACCAACGGAAATTACGATTATTGAAAAACGTTCTTTACGCGTTAAAGTAATGTTGATTTGCGGAATTGCACTTTTGTCTGCGGCATTGATTGGTGTCTTTATATATATAGGTATGCAGATATACAATCTTTTTGTGTAAAGAATGAGTAACTTGAATACTAAAAGTAAACTGTTAAATCATAAATAAAATGGTTTTTGCCAATATAGAATATCTGTTTTTGCTATTACTACTTATACCTTATATTGTATGGTATATCTTGAAGCAAAGGAAAAGTGAAGCTACTCTTCAGATTTCGGACGCTCGGGTATATGCGCATACACCTAAAAGTTATAAGAACTATTTGTTGCATGCTCCTTTTCTTTTACGTCTTTTTGCGTTAACATTGGTAATTCTGGTCCTCGCACGACCGCAAACAACCAATAAGTGGCAGAACAGCGAAATAGAAGGTATTGATATAATGCTGGCTGTTGACGTTTCTACCAGTATGTTGGCCGAAGACTTAAAGCCCAATAGATTGGAAGCAGCCAAAGATGTAGCGGCAGAGTTTATCAACGGACGCCCTAATGATAATATAGGTATTACTTTATTTGCCGGTGAGAGTTTTACTCAATGCCCGTTGACTGTGGATCATGCTGTATTGCTAGATATGATTCACAATATCAAATGCGGTCTTATTGAAGATGGTACTGCCGTAGGTATGGGAATAGCAAATGCTGTAACTCGACTGAAAGACAGTAAAGCAAAATCTAAAGTCATTATTTTGCTGACAGACGGTACTAACAATAAAGGTGATATTTCTCCTATGACAGCTGCTGAAATAGCAAAAAGCTTTGGAATTCGTGTGTATACCATCGGGGTTGGTACGAATGGAATGGCGCCTTATCCTTATCCGGTAGGAAATACTGTACAATATGTTAGTATGCCTGTTGAAATTGATGAGAAAACATTGACGCAAATTGCAGGTACTACGGACGGTAATTACTTCCGGGCTACAAGTAATTCGAAACTGAAAGAGGTGTACGAAGAAATTGATAAGCTGGAAAAGACTAAGCTGAATGTAAAAGAGTATAGCAAACGGGATGAGGAATATCATTGGTTCGCACTAGCTGCTTTCCTTTGTGTTCTATTGGAGGTATTATTGCGTAATTCCATACTGAAGAAGATTCCATAAGGTGGTCAACCGTAAATTAGTCAATCGTAAAATAGTTAAGAAAGATGTTTCGATTTGGAGAACCTACATATTTATACCTATTGCTGCTATTACCATTTTTAGCAGCTTTCTACTTGTATTCCAACTACAAGAGAAGAAAGAATATCCGACGTTTTGGAGATCCGGTTTTATTGGCGCAGTTAATGCCCGATGTATCCAAATATCGCCCGGATGTAAAATTCTGGATACTTTTTGCCGCTATCGGTTTGTTTTCAGTATTATTAGCACGTCCTCAGTTTGGTTCCAAACTGGAAACAGTAAAACGTAAAGGCGTGGAAGTCATCATTGCACTGGATATTTCAAATTCTATGCTCGCTCAGGATGTACAACCCAGCCGTTTGGAGAAAGCCAAAAGACTGATATCCAGATTGGTGGATGAACTTGACAATGATAAAGTGGGAATGATTGTATTTGCCGGTGACGCTTTCACTCAACTACCGATTACCAGTGATTACATTTCCGCTAAAATGTTTCTGGAATCTATCAATCCTTCATTGATATCCAAGCAAGGTACGGCTATTGGAGAAGCGATTAATTTGGCTGCACGTAGCTTTACTCCACAAGAAGGAGTAGGACGCGCCATTATCGTAATTACTGACGGTGAAAATCATGAAGGTGGTGCTGTTGAAGCGGCAAAAGCTGCTGCTGAAAAAGGTATCCAAGTTAATGTGTTGGGAGTAGGTATGCCCGATGGTGCTCCTATCCCAGCAGAAGGTACCAACGATTATCGGCGTGACCGTGAGGGTAATGTGATTGTTACCCGCTTAAATGAAACAATGTGTCAGGAGATTGCCAAAGAAGGAAAAGGTATCTATGTACGAGTAGATAATTCTAACTCAGCTCAAAAAGCAATCAATCAGGAAGTCAATAAGATGGCAAAATCTGATGTGGAATCTAAGGTATATACGGAGTTTAATGAACAGTTCCAAGCTATTGCCTGGATTATTCTATTATTGTTATTAGCGGAAATATTAATTTTAGATCGCAAGAATCCTTTATTTAAGAACGTTCATCTGTTTTCTAATAAGAAGTAGTTATGCGCATGTTAAAAAGTAAATATATTCTATTCGCTGTGTTTCTGCTGTCAGCCGCCTTTGTATCGGCTCAGAAAGCAGAACGTGACTATATCCGCAAAGGAAATCGCCTGTTTAATGACAGTGTGTTTGTGGATGCCGAAGTGAATTATCGGAAAGCTTTGGAGGTGAATCCTAAATCTACAGTATCTATGTATAATTTAGGGAATACACTCTCACAACAACAGAAAATGCAGGAAGCTATGGAACAATATGTATCGGCCAGCAATATTGAGAAGGATAAGATGAAGTTGGCTCAAATATATCATAACATGGGCGTACTTCTTCAAGCCGGTAAAGATTATGCAAAGGCTGTGGATGCTTATAAGATGTCTTTACGTAATAATCCTGCTGACGATGAGACCCGGTATAATTTGGCTCTTGCACAAAAAATGTTGAAAGACCAACAACAAAATAAACAGAATCAGGATCAAAACCAGGATCAAAATAAAGATCAGCAAAAGCAAGACCAGAACAAAGATAAACAGAACGATCAGAAGCAAGACCAAAAGAAGGATCAACAACAACCTCCAAAATCTGAGAAACAAAAGAATCAGATGTCAAAAGAAAACGCTGAACAATTGCTTAATTCTGTGATGCAAGATGAGAAAGACGTACAGGATAAAGTAAAGAAGCAACAGCAGGTTATGCAAGGTGGTCGTTTGGAAAAAGATTGGTAATATAAAGTTGACGATATAAATTTCATAAGCAATGAAGAAACTGATTATCATATTGATAGCATTGATAGCATATAGCACTCAGGCATTTGCCGATAAAGTGTCTTTTACTGCTTCTGCTCCTGACGCAGTAGTAGTAGGCGATCAATTCAGACTATCTTATACCGTAACTACACAAAAAGTAAAAGATTTCCGAGCCCCATCAATCAAAGGATTTGATGTGTTGATGGGACCAAGCCGTTCACAACAAAGTAGTACTCAGATTGTAAATGGCAACGTAACATCTACGAGTAGTATTACATTTACGTATATATTGATGGCCAATACTGCCGGTGAATACACAATTGGCGGTGCTTCAATTGTGGCCGATGGTAACCAAATGGTATCAAACTCCGTAAAAATCAAGGTTTTACCACAAGACCAGAACAGCAATGGTGGACAAGGAGGTTCTTCCGCCCATTCCTCTTCCGGTACGAGTGTATCCGATCAAGATCTATTTATTACTGCGACGGCTAGTAAAACGAATGTATTTGAGCAGGAGGCATTTGTCTTGACTTATAAAATTTATACCAGAGAGTCTAATTTGCAATTGAATAATGCAAAGTTACCCGATTTCAAAGGTTTTCATTCACAAGAGATTGAAATGACAACAAATGCTAGATGGACTCCGGAACATTATCGTGGACGTAATTATTATACAACTGTCTATCGTCAGTTCGTGCTATTCCCTCAACAATCCGGAAAATTGTACATAGATCCGGCACAATTCCAAATGACTATAGGCAAACCAGTACAATCGGATGACCCTTTTGATGCATTCTTTAATGGAGGAAGTAACGTTATAGAAATTAAAAAATCTATTGCTACCCCTAAGATAGCAATAAATGTAAGTCCGCTTCCGGCTGGTAAACCGGCTGATTTCTCAGGGGGAGTAGGAGAGTTTACAGTTTCTTCTTCTATCAATAGTAAAGAATTAAAAACCAATGATGCTATCACTATTAAGTTAGTGATTTCCGGTACAGGAAATTTGAAGTTAATTTCTAATCCGGAAATAAAATTCCCGGAAGATTTTGAAGTATATGATCCTAAAGTAGACAATCAAGTTAGATTAACTCGGGAAGGACTTACAGGTAACAGAGTAATTGAATATTTAGCTATCCCTAGACATGCCGGCACATATAAGATTCCAGGGGTATCTTTTAGCTATTTTGACATTCGTTCCAAATCATACAAAACTCTGAAAACGGAAGAATATGTAGTGAATATTGAAAAAGGTGCAGGAAATGCCGACCAGGTAATTGCGAACTTTACCAACAAGGAAGACTTAAAAGTATTAGGTGAAGATATTCGTTACATCAAACAGAATGAAGTAACTTTCCAACCTAAAGGAAGTTTCTTCTACGGCTCCATGTCTTATTGGCTTTTCTATATTATTCCGGCTCTTGCCTTTATAATATTCTTTATCATCTATCGCAAGCAAGCTGCTGAAAATGCGAATGCCGCTAAAGTACGAACCAAAAAAGCCAACAAAGTGGCTACCAAACGTATGAAATTAGCAGGAAAACTGCTTTCTGAAAATAAAAAAGATGCTTTTTATGATGAAGTATTGAAAGCTTTATGGGGATATATTAGTGACAAATTAAATATTCCTGTATCTCGTTTGTCCAAGGACAATATAGAAGAAAAATTGAGAAATCACGGAGTAAGCGAGGAATTAATCAAGGATTTCTTGAATGCACTAAATGATTGTGAATTTGCCCGTTTCGCTCCGGGAGACGAAAATCAAGCTATGGACAAGGTTTATTCATCTTCAATAGAGGTAATAAGCAAAATGGAGAATTCAATTAAACATTAACCTAGAAGAGATTGTGTCATGAAAAAAATATTATTTTTTATATTAACGTTAATATCAATCACTTGTTTTGGGCAGGATTCATTGAATGTTGATTCCAAGCAAGTGAATGAAGGGGATTCCATCCATGCAGCAAGTACCACTATGTTTTCCAATAACACATTGGCCAATGTTACAAAAACGGAAGGGGATTCTGCATATATAAAAGAAGATTATACCGCAGCCATTCAAATCTACGAAGCACTGCTCAAAAATGGAGAAGCGGCTGAAGTGTACTATAATTTAGGAAATAGCTACTATAAGATAGGAGAAATAGCCAAAGCTGTTCTTAATTACGAACGTGCCTTACTGCTACAACCCGGCAATAGTGATATTCGGGCTAACCTTGAAGTAGCTCGTGCAAAAACAATAGACAAGGTGGAAGCTATTCCTGAGGTCTTTTTTGTTTCATGGATCAAGTCGTTGATAAATAGTATGAGCGTAGATGCTTGGGCTACATTAGGAATTATCTCTTTCATTTTATTAATTGTAGCTCTCTATTCATTCATCTTTTCAAAGCAGATATTATGGAAAAAAACTGGATTCATCTCAGGAATCATCTTTTTAATCATTACTATATGTGCCAATCTGTTTGCTTCTGAACAAAAAGAGCATTTAGTAATCAGAAACGAAGCAATAGTGATGAATCCAAGTGTTACTGTTCGTAGTACTCCAAGCGAAAGTGGTACTAGCTTATTTATTCTTCATGAAGGGAGAAAAGTAAGTATTAAAGATAATTCGATGAAAGAATGGAAAGAAATTCGATTAGAAGATGGAAAAGTTGGATGGGTACCAGCTTCTGCCATTGAAGCTATATAAACAAGAATAATAGATTTTATAAATTAAGAAAAAAAGATAAGCAAATAATTTGTTTTATCTTTTTTTTTTGCTTAAGTTTATAGCGTGATAAAGATCACATAGTATTAACCATTAAATTTACGAGACATGAGAACAATAACATTTAATGAACTTCGTAAGATTAAAGATTCATTGCCCAGCGGTAGCATGCATAGAATAGCAGACGAACTTGGTTTACACGTAGATACCGTGCGAAACTTCTTCGGAGGTCATAATTTCAAGGAGGGAAAAAGTGTCGGAATACATCTTGAGCCCGGTCCGGATGGTGGGCTTGTAATGATAGATGATACGACCGTTCTTGATCGGGCTTTAAAAATTTTAGATGAATTAAATCTGAGTATGCAAAAAGAACAGGCTACCGAATCTGTGCAAGTTTAAAATATAACAAACCGAATCCCAATTGAATAAAACAATTGGGATTTCTTATTTGTTCACCCCTTATAAAATATACATTTATGGAAGATAAATTAGTAACTCTAGCCATTCTGACGTATACTAAAGCTCAGATATTAAAGAATGTCCTCGAAAATGAAGGTATTGAAACATACATTCATAACGTTAATCAAATACAACCAGTCGTTTCTTCGGGGGTTCGTTTACGAATCAAAGAAAGTGATTTACCACGTGCACTAAAAATAACTGAAAGTTCTACTTGGTTATCTGAAAGTATAGTGGGAGAGAAGGAACCTAAAACAGAGAATAAATCAAATAAGATTTTAATTCCTGTCGATTTCTCTAATTACTCGATGAAAGCATGTGAATTTGCTTTTAACTTAGCAAAAACTGAGAACGCAGAAGTTATCTTATTACACGTTTATTTTACACCAATATATGCGTCCTCATTGCCGTATGGTGATGTCTTCAATTACCAAATTGGAGATGAAGAGACTGTAAAAACTATTATTCATAGAGTTCATTCTGATCTCAACACCTTATCAGCTAAAATAAAAGAAAAAATAGTTTCAGGGGAATTTCCGGATATCAAATATAGTTGTATTTTACGAGAAGGCATTCCTGAAGAAGAGATTCTCAGATATGCAAAGGAAGAACGTCCTATTGTTATCATCATGGGAACTCGTGGAAAAAACCAAAAAGATATTGATTTGATCGGTAGTGTAACCGCTGAGGTCATTGATAGAAGCCGTGTTCCAGTATTAGCTATTCCAGAAAATACTCCCTTTAAACAATTTAGTGAAGTCAAACGGATTGCTTTTATAACTAATTTTGATCAAAGAGATTTAATAGCTTTTGAGGCATTCTTTAACACTTGGAAATCGTTCCATTTTTCTGTCTTTTTGATACATCTTACGGAATCTAAAGATACGTGGAATGAAATAAAACTTGCAGGAATAAAAGAATATTTCCATAAACAATACCCAGGTCTAGAAATCCATTATGACGTTGTGATGAATAATAATTTATTGAAAGGGCTTGACCAATATATCAAGGATAACCAAATAGATATAATTACATTGACTTCATATAAAAGAAATATATTTGCTCGATTATTTAATCCTAGTATTGCCAGAAAGATGATATTTCATTCCGATACGCCATTGCTTGTTATTAACGGATGATCGAACAGAAGCAAAAAAAGAAACTATATTGAAGGAATAATTATTATTATGTTTAATATATAAAAGGAGTAAATAATAAAACTTTGCTCCTTTTCTGTTTTATTAGCCCTCTACTTCAATCTACAAAATCCATTTAAACATAAAAAAGAAGGCCACTAAGGAAGCGACCTTCTTTACTAATCTCATATGGAGAAAGAATTATTACTTCATCATCTTATCAATTTCTTCAAATTCCGGTCCCATATTCAAGTTATAATAAACACGGTAAAGTCCTTGCAACCACAAATCTTTCTGGTCTGGTTTCAAAGCACGGGCTTTCTCATAAAAAGGCTTAGCTTCTTCATAGAACTTCTTTACTACAGCCTGTGCTTCAGCATACTTAGGATCATTAATATCCGTCGTTGCTTTATCAGCATAATCCTGCGCTTTCATCAAATACACTAAACCTACATTAGAGTATGCTTCTGCATATTCCGGATCAGCAGCAATAGCCTTTTTATAGAATTCAATTGCATTATCATATTCTTTCATGTTATGATAAAGATATGCCTTTACATATAAATACAGCTTATTATTCGGATCATTAGACAGCATTCTGTCAGCAAACTCCATAGCCTTAGAGGCTTGATTAGAACTATTATAATAATCAACCAAATTGGCAAAGAAATAATCATTTCCTGGAAATTTAAGAATACCTTCTTCCAGAGCTTTGATCCATGCTACTGTGTCCCCCTTAGCTTTATAAGCATCAGCCATTAATTGCATTGCAAACTTGCCACCATCTTTATCTGACAAAGCCATCGGAGCATACTTGATAATCGCATCTTTATTACCTACTCTATCAGCTGCCAATGTTGCATAATAAGCAATCTGCGGAAGAAGAGTATCGTTTTTAGCAATCTCTTTATCAGCTAACATAGGATATGAAGCTGACTCTACGTATGTTGCGAAGAATTTCAACGCTTCTTTATTCTTATCCAAATTAAAATATTGAATACCACCATTGATCAAATTCGGACGTTCGGCCAACATACTAGAAGCATTCGCCTTCCGATATTTGTTTTTAATTTTGCCCTTTTCATTGGGTACTTGAGCCAGATCGTCACACTTAGTATAATACTCATACATCTTCAATATGCTATTATACACTTTCAATGTATCATACGGTTTTCTCAAAAAAGCATTTTTCATCTGCTCTTCGTTGATACGTTTCTGGATAAATCCAGCAACATCCCATGTTTCAGCAAGATCCTTTGTTTCAGGATTCTTCATAGCTTCCTTAATAAGCTGTTCAGCCTGCTTAAAATTAGGTTTTACGTCATTAGCTATGCTCTTCGCTTCTTTTACATTTTTCATTTGAGCAAAAGAGAAGCTAACAGCCATCAATAAAACCATAGAAAATAATACTCTTTTCATGATTGTTGTTTGATTAATTATTAATATTATGTCTATTCCTCAATGTTATTACTTTCGTTCTCATTTACATCTGACGTATCATCATTGTCAATATCAGGAGCATCAGTATTAGGATCACTCACAATAGTACCCTCTACTTCTTCTTCCGGTATTTCATCCTCAAGACTTTCAGTCATGACTTTACATACTGAACCAATCTGATCATTGCGTTTTTCAAGATTAATCAAACGGACACCTTGGGTAGCACGCCCCATGATACGAACATCTGCTACCTTCAAACGAATTGTGATACCGGATTTATTGATAATCATCAAATCATTTTCATCTGTTACAGATTTAATCGTTACCAATTTACCCGTTTTTTCAGTAATATTCATTGTTTTCACACCCTTACCTCCACGGTTGGTCTTACGATAGTCTTCAATTTCAGAACGTTTACCATATCCTTGCTCAGAAACAACCATTACAGATTCCGTCTCCAAGTCCTTAATGCAAATCATTCCCACAACTTCATCCTGACCATCGTTATCTAATGTAATACCACGCACCCCCGTTGCTGTACGTCCCATAACACGCACTGCTGCTTCATGGAAACGAATTGCACGTCCATTACGGTTGGCAATGATAATTTCATTATTTCCATTCGTCATACGAACTTCGATAACACTGTCATCTTCGCGAATCGTAATAGCATTTACACCATTCTGGCGAGGACGAGAATATTGTTCTAACAATGTTTTCTTTATTACACCTTTCTTAGTACAGAATAATACATAGTGGCTATTGATGAACTCTGAATCCTCTAAACTCTTCACACGCAAATATGCCGTTACATTATCATCTGAATCAATATTCAACAAATTCTGAATAGCACGCCCCTTAGAGTTCTTCGTTCCTTCAGGTATCTCATACACTTTCAACCAATAACACTTACCTTTTTGTGTAAAGAACATCATGGTATTGTGCATGGTAGCCGGATAAATATGCTCTACAAAGTCTTCATCACGAGTTTCTGTTCCCTTAGAACCTACCCCACCACGATTCTGTGCGCGGAATTCTGTTAAAGGAGTACGCTTGATATATCCCATATGAGAAATGGTGATAATCATTTGGTCATCAGCGTAGAAATCTTCCGGATTAAACTCTTCTGAAGAATATACAATCTCTGAACGGCGTTCATCCCCATATTTTGCTTTCACTTCCAGTAGTTCATCTTTCATTACCTTACGGCATACTTCATCATCAGCTAGAATACTTTCCAAATAAGCAATCTGCTTCATGATTTCCTCGTATTCCGCATGAAGCTGATCCTGCATCAAACCAGTCAACTGGCGCAAACGCATTTCTACAATAGCACGCGACTGAATTTCTGTCAGGTTGAAACGTTCTATCAAGCCTGCTATAGCATCATTGGGCGTTTTAGCAGCACGGATAATACGAATTACTTCATCAATATTATCCGAAGCAATAATTAAACCTTCAAGAATATGTGCCCGCTCTTTTGCTTTACGAAGTTCGAACTGAGTACGACGAATTACGACCTCGCGTCTATGTTCTATGAAATATTTTATTAAATCTCTCAGATTTAATGTCTTTGGACGTCCGTGTATCAAAGCAACATTATTCACACCAAAAGATGTCTGTAAAGCTGTCATCTTATAAAGTTTATTCAGCACTACACTTGCATTTGCATCACGTTTTACGTCAATAACGATACGCATACCATCACGGTCAGACTCATCATTAGCATTCGAAATGCCTTCTATTTTCTTATCGTTAACAAGGTCAGCGATATACTTAATCAATTCTGCCTTATTTACATTATAGGGAATCTCGGTGATTACAATTTTATCATGTGCCTGCCCGCTTTCAATTTCAGCTCTCGCACGCATAACTACACGTCCACGACCTGTCAGATAAGCCTCACGCACACCACTTACACCATATATATATCCGCCTGTAGGAAAATCCGGAGCTTTCACAAACTCCATCAACTCTTCCACTGTAATTTCCGGATTATCAATATATGCATCACAAGCATCTATAACTTCAGAAAGATTATGTGGAGGCATATTGGTAGCCATACCCACGGCAATACCAGATGCACCATTCACTAAAAGATTAGGAATTCGAGTTGGCATAACCTTAGGTTCAACCAAAGTATTATCAAAGTTAGGCTCAAAATCTACGGTTTCCTTATACAAGTCATCCATCATCGCTTCACCCAGCTTATTAAGACGTGCCTCCGTATAACGCATAGCAGCAGGGCTATCACCGTCTACCGAACCAAAATTACCCTGTCCGTCTACCAAAGGATAACGCATCGCCCACTCCTGAGCCATACGAACCATTGCAAGATAAACAGAAGAATCTCCATGAGGATGATACTTACCAAGTACTTCACCAACAATTCTGGCTGATTTCTTATAAGGTTTATCTGAAGTATTACCCAATTCCATCATTCCGTATAAAATTCTAC
>UMCR01027272.1_pt1 | contig 13786 bp, 9 predicted proteins | sample 1964301 | NCBI WGS metagenome assembly UMCR01 (sample SAMEA4835975, study PRJEB28245) | human gut metagenome | biome: gut microbiome; material: fecal sample | place: Denmark | collected 2008
CAAATGTTAATCCCCCAAGAATTACAACTGAGCCCTTTTAATGTTAGTAAAATCTAAAATTATTTTATACATTTGTATGATATGACTTTAATGAATTTTATTATATGATAGCAGAAAGACAATTAATCTCTCATTTGTATCAAAATAAAGAGAATGGACAATGGGTGATACAGTCAAATGATGAGCACCAAAAAGGAGTAGCAAAAATAGCTGCCTCTTTTGCCAAAAGGTTTGAACTCCCTTCTTGGGGATATGCACTTGGTCTGCTTCATGACAAAGGTAAAGAACGTGCAGCGTTCCAACAATACATACGTAAAGTAAACGGTTTGTCCACGGATGATAAAAAGCATTATAATGATCACGCTCATGCTTTTGTGGGTGGAATACTGGCAAAGGATTTCATGGGGAAAGATGTTCTCAATCTTCTTGCCAATCAAATAATTTCCCACCATACAGGACTGTATGATTATGTGGAAGCAGAAAATATCTTGCAGGAAAAACCGTTGCCTGAAGAAATAGACAAGGATAATATAAATATAGATATACCCTTATTGTATAAAGAATTTCTTGAATCACCTTTTTCTAAATTTAAGGTAGACCGGAAACACTTTCATCACCTGTCTCGTATGCTTTTTTCTTGTCTTGTCGATGCTGACCGACTCGACACGGAGCAATTTATGAATCTAGAGTCATGGCAGAAAAGGAAGTGCTCGTCTACGGTTGTCGATTTGTTACCGAAATTGGAAGCGCATTTGCAAAAATTGCAGTTGGATGCAGTTGATACGGAAGTAAATCGTATTCGTAGGAAAGTACAAGAACAATGCAGCAAAACATCTTTAGGTGAAAAAGGTTTCTACAGCCTTACGGTACCAACGGGAGGCGGCAAGACGCTTTCGTCTTTGTTATGGGCCATGAAGCATGCTGCAAATCATGCCATGAATCGTATCATCATTGCCATTCCATATACTAGCATCATTGTACAGACGGCAGGTCTCCTGAAGAAAATCTTCGGTGAAGAGAATGTATTGGAACATCACAGTAACTTCAATCCGGATGATATTAAAAATGAGGAAGTACGCGAAAAAGCGAAGCTGGCCACTGAAAATTGGGATTATCCCATTATTGTCACTACCAACGTGCAACTTTTTGAATCTATGTTTAGCAATAGACCGTCCGATTGCCGTAAGTTGCACAATATCGTGAATTCAGTTATTATCTTAGACGAGGTTCAGACATTGCCGACCGACTTTTTGCAACCGATAGTCGATGCGATGAAGGCATATCAAAAAATGTTTGGAGTATCTATATTGTTTACAACAGCGAGTCAGCCGGTGCTTAGCGGTTTGATAGAAGGCGCAAATCCTAAAGTCGGATTTAAGGGAATAGAGCATATCATGGAAATTATTCCGACTGAATTTGCGTTACATGACAAGCTCCGTCGTGTGAAATTGGAAATAGATAACACGGGGAAAACATATGATGAAATAGCGGCAAAGGTGTCTGAATATGATAAGGTACTCTGTATTGTGAACACCCGTAAGGATGCCAAGGAATTGTATAATCGCTTGCCTGACGAAGGAGTGAAAATTCATTTATCAAGAATGATGTGCCCTGCCCATATTAGTGAAACGATATGTAAGATAAAAGCTTTGTTAAAGGATGAAGCACATCCAATTGTAAGAGTAATAGCAACCCAACTCGTAGAAGCGGGTGTAGATATAGATTTTCCAGTTGTATTTCGTCAAGAGGCAGGACTTGATTCTGTATTGCAAGCGGCGGGAAGATGTAACCGTGAAGGGAAAAATAGGATTGGTCACACATTTGTATTCAGCCTTTCTGCAGAGAAGCGCATACTCTTTGGTTCAATGGCAGCAGCCAACAATGCACGACTGAACTTACCTACTGATAGCGATTGGTTTGCTCCTTCCACAATGGAAAAGTATTTTCAACAGCTTTATTTCAGGAAGGATACGTTTGATAAAAAGGATATGAAACATTATCTTTATAAACTTGACGAGTTATGTTTTGAAACAGCCTCAAAAGAGTTTAGGCTGATTGATGATGATGGTATGAATGTCATAGTGAATTGGGAAAACAGTATGGGACTTGTGGAGAATTTGAAAAAGTCGGGTTGTACATATTCATTAATGAAACAACTGGCCAAGTTTACTGTAGGTGTTCATCGCTCGAATTTCAGTCAATTGATTAAATATGGTGCTGTTGAAGAAATATTGGAAGGTATATATGTGTTGGCCGACAGGGCGCAGTATGATAATGCTATAGGGCTTAAACTTGAAAACCATTGGATGGAAGAGATATTAATGATATAAAGACAAGACGGAATCGGAAGATTTATAGCAAAATAACGAAAGTAATGAATAATATGGAATATACAGATAAAGAATATTGTTTGGAGATATGGGGTGACTGGGCTTGTTTTACTCGCCCGGAACTGAAAGTAGAACGAGTGAGCTACGATGTCATTACACCATCGGCAGCACGTGCTGTCTTTGAGGCTATACTTTTCAAACGCTATGCCATGCGTTGGCAGGTGACGAAGATTGAAGTGCTTAATCCCATTAAGTGGACTACCATCAGGCGAAATGAAGTGGGAGCAGTGGTAAATTCCAGTATGAAACCAATTTATATAGACGATGGAAAGACACGCCAACAGAAGAACTCTTTGCTTTTGCAAGATGTGCGTTATCGCATTTATGCCAAATTGATATTTATCCCAGTAAAAGATCGTCCGAAGGAGGCTTTTGCCAAACATCAGCCAAGTAATGATGAGAATCCCATGAAGTATTATCAGATGTTTGAACGCAGAGCATTGCAAGGGCAATGCTTTACGCAGCCTTATTTGGGTTGCCGCGAATTTGCCGCAAATTGGAAATACATTGATAATACGGATTATCTTGAGCCGCCTTTGTTTGAAGACAGAGATTTGGGCATTATGCTTTATGATATGGATTTTGAGGGGAATGCCCAGAAACCGGATGCCATGTTTTATCGTGCTAGAATGAAACAAGGTGTGATTGTTGTACCAAGTAAAGATAGTGAGGAGGTACTGAGATGATATTGAAGGCATTGTATGATTATTACCATCGAAGTGGGGATAATGTAGCTCCTTTGGGGCTGGAATACAAAGAGATTGGTTTTATAATTGTTATTGATAAAGATGGAAATCTGTGTAGAATAGAGGATAATCCTGTTAAGAAACTTGTAGCTAAAACCAATGGTCGTACAGGCACAAAAAGTTTGCCTAATCATTTATGGGATAATTTTTCTTATGTTTTAGGCATTAGTAATGCTACTATACATATAAATGACGAGGGATTAAAGCCTGAAAAGGAAGCTGAGTATAAAAAAGAAATTGCCAAGAATGTTAGAAACCATTCGGCATTTCTTGAATACATCAATGACTTATGTTCTCAATATCCCTATGATGAGGATTTAAAAGCTGTTGCAAACTTCTATATTAGTAACAAGGACGTATTGTCATTGCTCCAAAAGGCCGATAACTGGGATAATATAAAGAAGAATTTCACTAAAAACATATCTTTTCTCATTCAAGGAGAAACACAGATAATAGCTGAGAAAGAATCAGTTTTATCTTATTATAAAACTGATGAGGGCAAAACTGATTTCAGCAGAATCTGTGTGTGTTTAGTTACGGGTGAAAAATGTCAACCAGTTAAAACTTTTACAAAAATCCAATTAGGGAAATTCAGTGATACAAAATTGGTGTCTTTTCAAAAGAATCAAGGATATGATTCCTACGGAAAAGAGCAAGGAAATAATGCGCCGATGTCTAAGTCGGCGGAATTTGCAATTGCTGCTGCTTTAAAAAAACTGATTGATTATAACTCTCATAATAAATTTACTGTCGGCTTAAGGACTTATGCATTTTGGGCTTCAAGGAAAAACGAAGTAAATATGCAAATAGAAGAGAGTGTGTATTCTTTATTTGGGTGGGAAGAAAAGGATAACCCTGATAGCAAACTTGAAAATATTACCCAAATATTCAAATCAATATATAATGGAAATAAGCCTATTCAAACTGATGATAAATTTTATATCCTCGGAATGTTTGCCGCTAACAAGGCAAGAATAGCGATATCGTATTGGAATGAGACTACAGTAAAGGAATTTGCCGGTAAACTTCTCTTGCATTTTGAAGATATGGAAATCATAACGAGTGGAGATAAAAGACCTAATTATTGTAGTCTATACGCAATACTCAAGGCTGTTAGTTTGAAAGAGAACATAAAAGAAAATTGCCCTCCTAGTCTTCCTGATGCCGTGGTGAAAAGCATCTTTCAAGGATTACCATATCCGGTTTCTTTGTTTCAAGCTTGCGTTTGCCGCATACGTGCAAAACAATCCGTTAACATTGTGCATGCTGCCATCATCAAGGCTTATCTTAACCGACTGAATGATAATAACAACAATAAAAAACTCGATATTATGTTAGATAAAGACAATCAAAATCAAGGGTATCTTTGCGGACGGTTATTTGCGGTAATGGAAAATCTCCAGTATGCCGCAAATAAGCAAGATACTATTCGTTCAAGTTATTTGAATGCAGCTTCATCTACCCCATCAGCTGTATTTCCAACCATTCTTAAACTATCAAATAGTCATTATAGCAAATTAGCAAAAGACAAAAAAGGACTTGCTAATTTCTTTGATGATCAAAAGAAAGAAATTATAGCATTAATCCAAGATTTTCCAAATACATTGAATTTGAGTGATCAAGGACGTTTTTTTCTTGGCTATTATCATCAGAAATGCCACAGAGATAATAAAGAAGCAGAAGAGTAATAACAATATAAAAAAGAAAATAACTATGTCAGAAATTAGAAACAGAATAGATTTCGTTTACATCTTTGATGTACAAGACGGTAACCCAAATGGTGACCCCGATGCTGGCAATCTCCCCCGTGTGGATGCTGAAACTGGTATGGGACTTGTTACAGATGTTTGCCTTAAGCGCAAGGTGCGTAATTATGTACAAATAGCTAAATCAGGACAACTTGGTAACGATATTCTTGTTAAGTCTAAGGAAATTTCAGGCGAAGAAGTCTTTATTAATGGAGAAATCCGTAAGACATATGAAGATCTCAGTATAAAGCTTGAGAAAGGAAAAGCTCCTGCTGATAAAGTGCCTGCTGGTAGAACTGCTATGTGCAAACGATTCTTTGATGTGAGAACCTTTGGCGCAGTTCTATCAACGGGCCCTAATGCAGGACAAGTAAGAGGAGCTGTTCAGATGACTTTTGCCCGTTCAAAAGATATGATTGTTTCAGAAGAACATGCACTAACGGTGTGCGCAGCCCGCGATGAAGAAAAGCCTTATGAGTTGCAAGTAGGAATACAAGGTCGCAAGGCTACCGTACCTTATGGCCTCTACATCTGCCATGGTTTCATCTCTGCCAACTTGGCACGACAAACCGGATTCTCAGAAGAAGACCTTGCATTATTTTTTGAAGCATTGAAGAATATGTTCGATGTGGACCGTTCGGCAGCACGCGGATTGATGAGTGCACAAAAGCTGATTGTTTTCAAGCATGATTCCGTATTAGGCAATGCTCCTGCCAACAAACTGTTTGACTTGGTTAAGGTGGAGAAGATCTGTGACGGAGCACCGCGTTCATTCAGCGACTATTCGGTCATTATAGACAAGGAGAATGTTCCATCAAATGTTACTGTTGAAGAGCTGATATAAGTAAAAGGTATATGTATAGCGAAGACGATATGCTCATGTTGTCGGGGATTCAGCACTTTAGGTTCTGTCCTCGGCAATGGGCTTTAATACATATCGAACAGCAATGGGATGATAATCGTCTTACCATTGAAGGACAGATCCTGCACAAGCATGTAGATGATCCGTTTTATAGGCAGAAGTGTGGTGACCAAATAACATTACGCGCAGTGAATATTGCTTCGTATGAACTGGGTCTTTATGGCATTTCAGATGCTATAGAACTGCTTCCGTCTTTATCTTTTGAAGACACAATTCAGCATCCGAAGTATCCGGGGCAATGGAAACCGGTGGTTGTGGAGTATAAACATGGTAAACCAAAAAGGAATGAAGTGGATGAAGTGCAGTTGGCAGCACAGACAATGTGTCTTGAGGAAATGTACGCTATCCATATACCATACGGTGTGTTCTTTTATGGAGAACTTCGCCATCGGGTGAATATGGATATAACTGATGAATTGCGGAACATTGTCAAGCAATGTACTCAAGATATGCACGAGGTATTCGCCAAAGCGGTTATTCCGAAGGCGGAGTATGGCAAGCATTGTGATAAATGTTCCCTCAAAGATATTTGTATGCCAACGATGGTAAAGAATTGTACTACGGTGGATACATACCTTAATAAAAATTTATATGAATGAGAAAATTGTTGAATACTTTGTATGTGACGACACCGGAAGCGTATCTTAGTAAGGATGGGCTGAATGTTGTAGTGTCGGTCAAACAAGAGGAAGTGTTTCGTATTCCTGCTATTAACATAGAAGGCATTGTGACGTGCGGATATATGGGCGCAAGTCCCGGTGTGATGAAATTGTGCACTGACAATGGCATATCACTTACATTCCTTTCTCCTCATGGCAGATTTATCAGCAGGGTACAGGGCACGACGAAAGGGAATGTACTGTTGCGTAAAAAACAGTATCAATTGTCGGACGATGAATCTTGGTCGTTACATGCGGCACGGCTGATGATTGGCGGTAAGATTCAAAACTATCGTAATATATTGAGGAGATATATTCGTGATTATGGGGAGAATGAAGATGTCAATCAAGCAGTACAAGTGTTGGAGCATGCCAAGCGTGAAGCTTTGACAGCTCAAGATAAGACGACCCTAATAGGGTATGAAGGCATGGCTTCAAATGCTTATTTTGAAGTGTTGCCTATTTTGATACTTAATCAGAAAGCTGATTTTCCATTTCATGGTCGTAATCGCCGTCCTCCTAAGGATGCAGTGAATGCCATGTTGTCATTTGCTTATACTTTGATAGCAAATGAAATATCTGCAGCACTCGAGACTGTAGGTCTTGATCCTTATGTAGGATTTCTCCATACACTTCGTCCGGGGCGTACGTCCTTAGCATTGGATATGATGGAAGAATTTCGTGCCTATCTTGGTGATCGTTTTGTCTTGTCATTGATTAATAAAAGACAGATCACATCCAAGGATTTTTTGTTTCAAGGTGATAATGGGGTTGTTATGACAGATAAAGGGAAAAAGATTTTTATTTCTGCATGGCAGGCTAAGAAAAGAGAGGTGATAATCCATCCTTATCTTAATGAAAAAATTGAGATAGGACTTCTGCCTTATGCACAAGCTATGTTGATGGCAAGATATATTAGGCAAGATATTGATAATTATCCGGTATTTCTAATAAAATGATTTACGAGTATGTATATTCTTGTAACTTATGATGTGGATACTACGAGCAAGGAAGGAGCTCGCCGTTTACGGTGTGTGGCTAAGGCTTGCATAGATTATGGACAGAGGGTACAGAATTCTGTCTTTGAATGTGAGGTGACAGAAGCACAATATTGTCTTTTGAGAGGAAGAATCAAAGATATCATTGATATGTCTCGTGATAGTGTTAGATTCTATATTCTTAGTAAAAATGAGAATAGAAGGGTGGAAGTGATAGGTGTCGAAACTGCTTATAAAGTTAATAATGCTTTTATTGTATAATGTGTGCGAATGTGGAGTGTTGCAAAAAAAGTAGTATCTTCGCAACTCTTAATAATCAGCAGATTGACTTGTTTATAAGGCGAATGCCGTTATTCAATTGAAATAAAAATGAGAATTCGCATATTAGTAGGGTTAATTTATTGATTTATAATATACAACTCTGTATACAGTCACACCTCATGTAGGTGTGTGGATTGAAACTTTGATTCAAACAATATCTGTGCAGCCAATTTTGGTCACACCTCATGTAGGTGTGTGGATTGAAACTCAGATGGGCAGCGGATAAAGGAATCAATAAGGAAGTCACACCTCATGTAGGTGTGTGGATTGAAACTTGTCCAGCTCACAGAACTTGGCAGAGTAACGCTCAGTCACACCTCATGTAGGTGTGTGGATTGAAACTTCGGTTACTTTCTGCATATCCTTGTCCAGCGTAGGGTCACACCTCATGTAGGTGTGTGGATTGAAACTCTCTCATCCATCATCTTACAACTGCATCTTCAATGTCACACCTCATGTAGGTGTGTGGATTGAAACAATTTAAGGAATTGGTTGCCGACCTCATTGATATGGTCACACCTCATGTAGGTGTGTGGATTGAAACTAATGTGCAAGCTACGCCAGTAGGACCATTGAACTTACGCTACAGACGCTACTTTCAATCTTCCTCTTTTAAAAAAGAAACAAACTCGGGTGAGTTTCGTTCCTTCGGCAGCAAGGTCATCGTATGTATAGGAAAAGGGTTCACCGGTGGCTTTATCATACCAGCGACGACGCCGGACATAAAGATAGACAGGTTTGCCACGCAGAGGAAAGTCCTGAATTACTTTTTCATCTATAAAACCACTGGAAATGACAGTACCGTTCTTGTAATCAAAACGTTCCATATAATTCTTCTCATCAAGCCAAACTTCGATTTTTGAAGAATCGTCATGCCAACCGGATATGTCGAAATATTCCATTAAAACTTCAGAGAAGATTATTCGAAGTAACTTATGCAGACTGCGATTGGGATTCATTGGATTGGTTTGTTTAATTTAAATGCAAAAATAATGTTGTTTGGATAATCTACACGGATCACCCACAGGATTTTCGGATTAATCCCTAATCAGGAAGCTGTCCGAAAATTCCGTTCTTCCTTTCATTAGCTGCTGAAACATCATGTTGGTGGGGATTCCGATAATGAATGGACATCCCGTGTTGTCTTTTCAGCCTCCTTTCATCTGTAAGACTTTTTTTGATAGCGCAAATGCTGAAGGCTGATTTGGAGAAACTTGGCAAACGCCGCTAAAACGAGGATGAGGGGATGTCCTGTCATTCTTAACCGATTGATTATCTGGACACTTTAATTAAAATGTAAGGATGAACGGGAACAAAGATGGTCGGAAAAGAAGGGATGACCGGCTTAGTGAGGGGATGATTCTATCTACCCCTACATGAAAAAGATACCGAGCTTTTTTAAAAAGGTGCTGAAGTTTTTTGAAAACACAACGACCTTTTTTGAAAACATCAAGGTCTTTTTGCAGCACTCAGCGTGAGCTGTATATTTTTAAATGTGTACGTAGTCACGCATTGGTCAATACATACGGTGGCATAAGCCCACACGTATATACGCATCGGGCTACACGTACGTATGCATGAGCCTATACGTATATATGTCATTGTGTCAGGCTCCGTCATATTCTGAGCCGGGATTGGATTAGTTTGTCTTCCCTCTTGACAAAGGCTTTTTTATGTTGTATATTTGTAGTTCGTCAAATCTAAAAAAAGTGCTTATGAATGTATTCGCCACTCTCAAAACAGTCTTCTTCGGAAGCAAATTCCTGTCAGCTCCTGTTCCTTCCGACGGAACGCCGCGCCGTGACTTCGTATCCGCCCTCAACGGACTGATGCCGCTTTGTCGGACCATGCCCGGTGTACATCTGGCTGTAGATATCCGCGAAGGCCGGGTGGCTCTGGTGCTGGACTGGACTCCGCGCACCGACGGAAATGCGCTGACGGGCAGTTACCACTACATCGTTTCCGATGAAGATGGAGTGAAAGAAGTGGACAAGTCACAGGTTCTTCTTGCTGAAAACGGCGAGGGAAATTTGTTGGAAAGCAGAGACGGTTTTTCCGGATGTCTGGTTGCCTTAACGGAAGAAACAGAGGAGGAGTCTGTACAATTGGAAAATGTTCGGGAGGTTATGAATCCCATACACTCGAAAGACATTAAAAAGGAAGCCGCGCCAATATCTCCGGAAGAAACTGTTGGGAAGGCGAAATCACGTTCCTTGATGCAGGAAGTGACCACTTTTCTCACCTCCCGCTACCGCTTCCGATTCAACGTGCTGACTGAGGAGACCGAGGTGGCGGGAGTGGAAAACGGCATTTCCGATGATCACTTGCGCTACGCCAAGGTGGACGAACGCTGGATGAACTCGCTCAGTCTGGAGGCCATCGAAGCGGGCATAGACTGCTGGGACAGAGACATCCAACGCTTTGTGCGCTCGCGCCGCATCAGCGAATACCATCCCTTTACCGCCTACTTTGAGCGGCTTCCCGAATGGGACGGCACTGACCGGGTGTCGGCACTCGCCCGCAGGGTGTCCGATGATCCGGTATGGGTAAACGGTTTCCACCGCTGGATGCTGGGACTCTCCGCCCAATGGATGCAGTTCCGGCCGGATACCAACCGCGCCAACAGCGTGGCACCCCTACTGGTGAGCAGTCGTCAGGGATTGGGGAAAAGTACGTTCTGCCGCCTGTTGATGCCCGATGCGCTGAAAGCCTACTATACAGAGAGTTACGACCTCTGCTCCCCGGCATCCGCCGAAGCCAGGTTAGCCGCCTACGGCCTGATCAACCTGGATGAATTCGACAAGTTGGGTGCATCCAAAATGCCCCTTCTAAAGAACTTGATGCAGGCTTTCGCACTGAATATCCGCAAGGCCTACAAACGCAGTGCTTCGGCACTTCCCCGCATCGCCTCGTTCATCGGCACCAGCAACCGAGAAGATTTGTTGGTGGACCGTACCGGCTCGCGCCGTTTCCTCTGTGTCAGTCTGGAGCACGCCATAGACTGCACCACCTCCGTAGAGCATGAGCAACTGTACGCCCAACTCAAGGCGGAGCTTCTGTCCGGCGAACGAAGCTGGTTTAACAAGGAAGAGGAACAAACCATACAGCGTCATAACGCCCTGTTCTACAAGCATGTACCCGAAGAGGAGGTGTTCCGCCTCTGCTTCCGCTTTGCCACGGAAGAGGACCACCCTCAGGAGGTGCTGACCCTTTCCGCCACCCAGTTGTTCGAGCGGATGAAGTCCGCCCATCCCTCGGCCATGAGGGGTATGACGGCATACAGCCTGAGCCGCATTCTACCCCAGTTGGGCGAGCGGGTGCATACCGCCAAGGGAAATGTGTATCGGGTGGTGGAATGCTAGGCATACGCCTTTCTTCTTATTCAGATGGCCCCATTTCCACATATCTTTTCAAAGCGAATTAAACTTTTATCTCATAGACTGTTATATAATAAACAAATAAATATTATCTTTGTCAGTCAATAACAAGCGTTTACCAGATTATAAACAAAATAAATGAAAAGGAATAAAATAAACTGGAGAGTTCCTAAAGGAATGGAAATCACAGATTTAGATAGAAAGGTTCTTTATTATCAGGATAGAGGACATTTGGTTCCCACAAGAGAACTGATCAAAACGCCTGAGCAAATAGAAGGCATACGCCGAAGCGGAATCATTAATACCGGAGTTCTAGATTTAGTAGAAAAAGAAATTCATGCCGGTATGAGCACTCTCGAAATTGATAAGTTGGTGTATGATTACACCATATCACACGGTGGTATTCCCGCTACATTAGGTTATGAAGGTTTTCCCAAAAGCTGTTGTACCTCTATTAATGAAGTGGTATGTCATGGCATTCCTAATGAATTTGATATTTTGGAAGAAGGGGATATTATAAATGTGGACTGCACCACTATTTTGGATGGTTATTATGCCGATGCCTCACGTATGTTTATTATTGGAAAGACTACTCCTAAAAAAGAAAAATTAGTGCAAGTGGCCAGAGAGTGCTTGGAAATCGGCATGGAAGCAGCCAAACCTTTTGGATTTATAGGCGATATAGGTCATGCGATAGAGAAACATGCCAAAAAAAATGGCTTTTCTGTTGTGCGTGACCTCTGCGGACATGGTGTAGGAGTGGAATTCCACGAAGAGCCTGACGTAGAGCACTTTGGGAAAAAGGGGACAGGCATGTTATTAGTACCGGGCATGGTCTTTACTATCGAACCTATGATTAATGCCGGGACTTGGGAAGTATTTATAGATGAAGAAGATGGATGGACAGTAGTTACGGAAGACGAACTTCCTTCTGCACAATGGGAACATACATTTCTTATGACGGAAAACGGACTTGAAATCCTTACACATTAATATATATAATAAGGTATAGATTATGGATACAATTATATTAGGTATAGAATCTTCTTGCGACGACACTTCTGCTGCTGTAATCAGAAATGGCGTCTTGTTGTCGAATGTAGTGTCCAGCCAAGCTGTTCATGAAGCATATGGAGGTGTCGTGCCGGAATTGGCATCAAGAGCACATCAGCAAAATATTGTACCTGTAGTACATGAAGCCTTGAAAAGGGCAGGAGTTACTAAAGAAGAATTGAGTGCAGTAGCTTTTACGCGCGGGCCCGGATTAATGGGATCTTTATTGGTAGGTGTCTCTTTTGCCAAAGGGTTTGCTCGCTCTTTAAATATTCCCATGATTGACGTTAATCATCTGCAAGCTCATGTGTTAGCTCATTTCATTAAAGAAACAGAAGAAGATACAAATCAACCTAAGTTTCCATTTTTATGTCTTCTGGTATCGGGTGGCAATTCACAAATTATTTTGGTAAAAGCCTATAATGACATGGAAGTTTTGGGTCAAACCATTGACGATGCTGCCGGAGAAGCCATTGACAAATGTTCTAAGGTAATGGGATTAGGCTATCCCGGGGGGCCCATCATTGATAAACTGGCCCGCCAAGGAAATCCGAAGGCATTTACATTCAGTAAGCCTCATATTCCTGATTACAATTACAGTTTCAGTGGACTGAAGACCTCTTTTCTCTACTCTTTACGTGACTGGCTGAAAGAAGATCCTAACTTTATTGAGCATCATAAAAATGATTTGGCTGCTTCACTGGAAGCAACTATTGTAGATATTCTGATGGATAAACTGAGAAAAGTAGCCAAAGCGCTCAAGATAAACGAAATAGCTGTAGCCGGAGGAGTATCAGCCAACAACGGTTTGCGCAATTCATTCCATGAACATGCCGCCAAATATGGATGGAACATATATATTCCGAAATTCAGTTACACAACCGACAATGCAGCAATGATTGCCATTACCGGTTATTATAAGTATTTGGACAAAGATTTTTGCACCATTGACAAACCCGCATATTCACGGGTAACAATTTAGTATTTATTTTAAAAGAAATCGAAATGTCAGTAGAAGGTAAATTTTTAAGCAAAGAGATCAGCGAGTTGTTTTGGAAAGAGAACCTGACACTTGCTACCGCCGAGAGCTGCACGGCAGGAAATGTGGCAGCCGCAATTACAGCCGTAGCCGGAACATCACACTTCTTCAAAGGTGGAATTATTGCCTATTCCAACGAAGTAAAAGAGAATTTATTAGGTGTGAGCCATGAAACATTGGAGACTTACGGAGCAGTAAGCGAAGAAACCGTTATCGAAATGGTAAAAGGCGCGATGAAATCGATGAATTCCGACTGCGCAATTGCCACTTCAGGTATTGCCGGCCCAACAGGAGGCACTCCCGACAAGCCGGTTGGCACCATTTGGATTGCCGCCGGATGTAAAGACAAAGTGATTACACTTAAAATAGAAGGAGACGAAGGAAGAAATAAAAATATAGCCAATGCTACTCAAAATGCACTGCGATTACTTCGAAATTTGTTCCAAAACGAAGAAAATGAGCAATAAAAGCAGAATTATTTGCTAAAATCCTTGTTTTATACAAATAAAAGTGCTTATTTTGCACTCCGTTTG
>UMCR01015163.1_pt1 | contig 13317 bp, 9 predicted proteins | sample 1964301 | NCBI WGS metagenome assembly UMCR01 (sample SAMEA4835975, study PRJEB28245) | human gut metagenome | biome: gut microbiome; material: fecal sample | place: Denmark | collected 2008
CGGTGGATGGCGAATGCGTATCGAACTCGCCAAATTGCTGTTGCAGAAACCGGATGTGCTCTTGCTCGATGAGCCGACGAATCATCTGGATATCGAATCTATTCAATGGCTGGAGGATTTTCTTATTAATAATGGGAAAGCGGTCATTGTAATTAGTCACGACCGTAAATTCGTGGATAATATTACAACACGCACCATCGAAGTAACGATGGGACGTATCTATGATTACAAGGTAAATTACTCGCAATATTTGCAGCTGCGCAAGGACCGCCGCGAACAGCAACAGAAGGCTTATGACGAGCAGCAGAAGTTTATTGCTGAAACGAAGGAGTTTATCGAACGGTTCAAGGGGACTTATTCAAAGACGTTGCAGGTGCAGAGCCGTGTCAAAATGCTGGAGAAGCTGGAATTACTCGAAGTGGACGAGGAGGATACTTCTGCATTGCGACTGAAATTCCCGCCTTCACCCCGTTCGGGCAGTTACCCGGTCATCATGGAGGGTGTTGGAAAGACATACGGAGACAAAGTGGTATTCCGCAATGCTAATCTGACGATTGAGCGTGGTGATAAGGTAGCTTTCGTTGGTAAGAACGGTGAGGGTAAGTCTACGCTCGTGAAGTGTATCATGAAGGAGATTGAGCATGACGGTACATTGACTCTCGGACATAATGTGCAAATTGGATATTTCGCTCAAAATCAGGCTTCGCTGATGGATGAAAACCTGACGGTTTTCCAAACGATTGACGATGTAGCCAAAGGGGATATCCGGAACAAGATTCGTGATTTGCTGGGGGCGTTTATGTTTGGCGGTCCCGAGGAATCGATGAAAAAGGTCAAAGTGCTTTCGGGTGGAGAGCGTACCCGTCTGGCTATGATTAAATTATTGCTGGAACCTGTCAACCTCCTGATTTTAGATGAGCCGACGAATCATCTGGACATGAAAACGAAAGATATTCTGAAACAGGCATTGCTGGATTTTGATGGTACGCTGATCGTCGTTTCACACGACCGTGACTTCCTTGACGGGCTGGTTACCAAGGTGTATGAGTTCGGTAATCAAAAGGTGACGGAACATCTTTGCGGTATCTATGAGTTCCTCGAAAAGAAGAAAATGGATTCGTTGCAAGAACTGGAAAAGAAATAATAAATAATAAAAAGAGGGTATCGGCTACAGGCGAAATAAAAGTATTTGTATATTTGCACTTTGAAGCTCTGAAAAGCGGATAACCTCTAAAAGAAAGGATGAAAGGGAAGAAACGAATTATAGTAACTCTGCTGTTTTTTATCAACATTATTATGTTGGTGGCAGCGGTTATTCCCCATCATCATCACCCCAACGGAATGATTTGCATGAAGCAGGACTTGCCTGTAGAACAGCAATGTCCCACGCATCATCATCACCCGGGAAACGACTCATGTTGCAGCAGTGAATGTATGACTCGTTTCTACTCTCCCACTCCATCCATACATACGGATAGCGGACCGGATTACGTATTCATCGCTACCTTATTCACGGATGTAATCATCGAGCATTTATTACGACCGCAAGAGAAACGGATTAAAAACTATTACGTTTACCGAGACTCTCTGCATGGTACGGATACTCATCGTACCACTTCTCTTCGTGCCCCTCCCTACTCTGTTTTTGCGTAAAAGCGTAAATGCAAATTAGTTGCATCTGCGCTACCTTATCTTTGTAGCGTAAAAAGAAAACAGTAAAATTTAGTAGGAAAATATCATTATGAAAAAACTTATTTTCGTGGGAATCCTGGGCTTATTCGTGCTGGGATCCTGTAATAATAGTACCGTCACACACACACACGATGAACACGATCATGCCGCGGAAGGACATAATCACGAGGCAGAAGGACCCGATCATTCCCATGAAGGCGAATATAGCGGAGAACACAATCATGAAGCAGCCGATGAATACAACGAAGCTGCCGAAGCCCACAGTGATGAAATCATTCTTCCGAAAGCGAAAGCTGAAGCAGCCGGTGTAAAGGTGAGCGTTATTGAACCTGCACCTTTCCAGCAAGTGATTAAAACCAGCGGACAGGTGCTGGCTGCTCAAGGGGATGAATCGGTTGCCGTAGCTACAGTAGCCGGCGTGGTATCTTTCCGTGGAAAAGTAACGGAAGGTATGAGCGTCGGCAGCGGCACTCCGCTAGTCACTATTTCTTCAAAGAATATCGCCGATGGTGATCCGGTGCAACGTGCCCGCATTGCCTACGAGGTATCCAAGAAGGAATACGAACGTATGAAGGAGCTTGTTAAAAACAAAATCGTATCCGACAAGGATTTTGCACAAGCGGAGCAAAGTTACGAAAACGCCCGTCTTAGTTACGAAGCTCTTTCCAAGAATCATTCGGCTATCGGCCAAAGCATTACGGCTCCTATTGCCGGATATGTGAAAAGTATTCTCGTGAAAGAAGGTGACTATGTGACAATCGGACAACCGCTGGTAAGCGTGACGCAGAACCGTCGTCTTTTCCTCCGTGCCGAAGTGTCGGAAAAGTATTACCCGTATCTCCGCACCATCAGTTCCGCCAATTTCCAGACTCCTTATAATAATCAGGTGTACGAGTTGAAAGCATTGAACGGTAAACTTCTCTCTTTCGGAAAAGCTGCCGGAGACAATTCTTTTTATGTGCCTGTCACTTTTGAGTTCGACAACAAAGGGGAAGTGATTCCCGGCTCATTTGTGGAGGTATTCCTGCTTTCTTCAGCAATGGAAAACGTGATTTCTCTTCCGCGCACCGCGCTGACAGAGGAACAAGGCATATTCTTCATATATCTGCAACTGGACGAAGAGGGTTATAAAAAACAGGAAGTAACGATAGGAGCCGACAACGGCAAAAGTGTTCAAATCCTGACTGGTGTAAAGGCTGGCGACCGTGTAGTGACCGAGGGTGCTTATCAGGTTCGACTGGCAAGCGCAAGCAATGCAATCCCGGCACACAGCCACGAACACTAAAGAGACTAGGCGTCGCAGCCGTTTTTTTGTGCGGCGCATCCATCAAGTTATTTATAACTCTCAATTAATGAAATATCATGCTTAATAAAATTATACATTACTCCCTACACAACCGGCTGGTGATAGTTTGTGCGGCCATCCTCCTGCTTATTGCGGGAACGTATACCGCCATGCATACGGAAGTAGACGTATTCCCCGACCTAAATGCACCTACGGTAGTAATCATGACCGAAGCGAACGGTATGGCTGCGGAAGAAGTTGAACAACTCGTTACTTTTCCTGTTGAAACTGCCGTAAACGGAGCTACGGGTGTGCGCCGTGTCCGCTCTTCCTCTACTAACGGATTTTCCGTTGTTTGGGTAGAATTTGATTGGGGAACGGATATTTATCTCGCTCGTCAGATTGTTAGTGAGAAATTAGCGGTGGTCAGCGAATCGCTGCCGGTCAATGTCGGCAAACCGACTCTTGGCCCACAATCTTCTATCTTGGGCGAAATGCTCATCGTCGGTCTGACTGCCGACTCCACTTCCATGCTCGATCTTCGCACGATTGCGGACTGGACCATCCGTCCACGCCTGCTGTCTACCGGAGGAGTGGCACAAGTGGCTGTGCTCGGAGGAGATATCAAAGAATATCAGATTCAGCTAGCTCCCGAACGGATGCGTCATTACGGCATCTCGATGGGAGAAGTGATGGCTGTAACACAGGATATGAACCTAAATGCCAATGGAGGTGTGCTCTATGAATTCGGAAATGAATATATTGTACGTGGTGTACTCTCCACTTCGAAAACAGAGCAACTTGGCAAAGCGGTAGTAAAGACAGTGAATAACTTCCCTGTCACGCTGGAAGATATTACAAACGTAACCATCGGCCCGAAGGCTCCGAAACTGGGTACTGCTTCAGAACGCGGCAAATCTGCCGTCCTGATGACTGTTACCAAGCAACCGGCTACCAGCACACTGGAACTGACGGACAAACTGGAAGCATCTCTGAAAGACCTCCAGAAAAATCTGCCGCCGGACGTAAAAGTTTCAACGGACATATTCCGTCAAAGCCGCTTTATCGAAAGCTCCATCGGCAATGTGAAAAAATCACTCTTTGAAGGAGGTATTTTCGTTGTCATCGTGCTTTTCCTGTTCCTGGCAAATGTACGTACTACGCTGATCTCATTGGTGACACTGCCTCTTTCCCTGCTCGTTTCGATCCTGACTTTACACTACATGGGGCTGACAATCAACACCATGAGTCTTGGAGGTATGGCGATAGCTATCGGTTCATTGGTAGACGACGCCATTGTCGATGTGGAAAACGTATATAAACGACTGCGGGAGAACCGCCTGAAAGCGGAAGCAGAAAGACTAAGTACGCTCGAAGTGGTATTCAATGCGTCGAAAGAGGTGCGCATGCCTATCCTTAATTCAACGTTGATTATCGTAGTCAGTTTTGTTCCGTTATTTTTCTTGAGCGGCATGGAAGGCAGAATGTTGGTTCCACTAGGTGTTGCTTTTATCGTGGCCCTGTTTGCGTCTACGATAGTTGCCCTGACACTAACTCCGGTACTCTGCTCTTATCTATTAGGAAGCAATAAGACGAACAAGGAACTGAAAGAAGCTCCTGTTGCCCGCTGGATGAAAGGGATTTATGAAAAAGCACTGACTTGGGTACTGGCACATAAACGTGTGACTCTCGGAAGTACAATCGGACTTTTTGTAGTTGCCCTCGGAGTGTTTTTCACACTTGGACGCAGCTTCCTTCCTTCGTTCAATGAAGGATCGTTTACTATCAATATCAGTTCTCTGCCAGGTATTTCGCTGGAAGAAAGCAACAAAATGGGACATCGTGCCGAAGAGTTATTGATGACAATTCCCGAAATACAAACGGTAGCCCGGAAAACGGGACGTGCCGAATTGGATGAACATGCGTTAGGAGTCAATGTTTCTGAAATAGAAGCTCCGTTCGAATTGAAAGACCGCTCGCGCAGTGAACTGGTAGCTGATGTACGTGAAAAATTAGGTACGATCACCGGAGCAAACATAGAAATCGGACAACCGATCAGCCACCGTATCGACGCAATGCTATCGGGTACGAAAGCGAATATTGCTATCAAATTATTCGGTGATGACCTGAATAAAATGTTTTCACTCGGTAATCAAATCAAAGGAGCGATCAGTGACATTCCCGGTGTTGCCGACCTGAACGTGGAACAACAGATTGAACGTCCGCAGCTGAAAATACAGCCTAAACGGGAAATGCTGGCTAAGTTCGGTATTACCCTGCCGGAATTTTCGGAATATGTGAATGTAGCTTTGGCTGGAAAAGTGATCTCACAAGTGTATGAACAGGGCAAGAGTTTTGACCTGATCGTAAAAGTGAAGGATGATGCCCGGGATGAAATAGAGAAAATCCGTAACCTGATGGTAGACACGAACGACGGCCGCAAAGTTCCTTTGAGCTATGTAGCGGAAGTGGTATCGGCCATGGGTCCGAATACGATCAACCGCGAGAATGTGAAACGTAAAATTGTCATTTCCGCCAATGTGGCCGATCGTGACTTGCGCAGTGTTGTGAATGATATTCAGAAACGTATCGACACATCGGTACAATTACCCGAAGGTTATCATATCGAGTATGGTGGACAGTTTGAAAGCGAGCAGGCTGCCAGCCGGACATTAGCGTTGACTTCATTTATCAGTATCGTGGTTATCTTCCTGTTGCTGTACAATGAGTTCCGCAGTGTGAAAGAATCCGGGGTTATCTTGCTGAATCTTCCGCTGGCACTGATCGGTGGTGTATTTGCTTTGGTGATTACAACAGGAGAAGTCAGTATTCCGGCTATCATCGGTTTCATTTCCTTGTTCGGTATTGCAACGCGTAACGGTATGTTGCTCATCAGTCACTACAATCATTTGCAAAAGGAAGAAGGTTTGAATGTATATGATAGTGTGATTCAAGGTTCTCTCGACCGCCTGAATCCGATTTTAATGACGGCATTGTCTTCTGCACTGGCACTGATTCCATTGGCACTTGCCGGCGACTTGCCCGGTAACGAAATTCAAAGTCCGATGGCAAAAGTGATTCTAGGAGGATTATTAACGTCTACTTTTTTGAACGGTTTTATCGTTCCGATTGTTTATCTGATGATGCATCGGAAAAAGGCCCAGAAAAGCCTGTAGAGAGGGATATTTTTCCTCGGTGAGAAAACCATCGTTCCCCGGTGAGGAAACAAGTGTTTCTCGGTGAGGAACGGGTCGTTCCTCGGTGTCAAACAAATAGATGCCTTATCATAAAGTATCTATCAACAATAGCTTGTAATAAATAAAGAAATTAGAAATGAAACAAATCATGACCATAAGCGCTGCACTTCTTTTCTTAACCATAGGTGAAGTGCAAGCCCAAAACGGAATTGAACAGGTATTGAAGAATATCGAAACGAACAATAAGGAGTTGCAGGCAAACGAGCAACTGATTACCTCGCAGAAGCTGGAAGCCAAAACGGATAATAACTTGCCTGACCCTACTCTCTCTTACGCGCATCTATGGGGAGCAAAAGATAAAAGCGAAACAATCGGTGAGCTGGTTGTTTCACAAAGCTTTGATTTCCCTAGTTTATACGCCACACGTAACAAGTTAAACCGTCTGAAAGCCGGAACTCTTGACAGTCAGTCGGATGTTTTTCGTCAGGAGAAACTGTTACAGGCAAAAGAACTTTGCCTGGACATTATCATGCTTCGTCAGCAAAAGCATATTTTGGAGGAACGTCTCCGCAATGCGGAAGAACTTGCTAAAATGTACGCCAAGCGTCTCCAAACAGGGGATGCAAATGCTCTCGAAACCAATAAAATCAACTTGGAACTGTTGAATGTCAAAACGGAAGCGTCTCTGAACGAAACGGCACTTCGCAATAAGCAGCAGGAACTGAATACGCTGAATGGTAATATTCCAGTGGTTTTCGAAGAAAATCAATATCCGACTATACCGTTCCCAAGCGATTACCAAATGTTGAAATCAGAAGTCATGGCTACAGACCGTACCTTAATGGCACTAGGCAACGAGAGCCTCGTTGCCCGTAAACAGATTGCTGTCAATAAATCCCAATGGCTGCCAAAGCTAGAACTCGGCTACCGTCGGAATACAGAGACTGGTGTGCCTTTCAACGGTGTAGTGGTGGGCTTTTCCTTCCCGCTTTTCGAGAATCGGAATAAGGTGAAAATTGCTAAAGCGCAGGCACTCAACATCGACTTGCAAAAGGATAATGCTACACTGCAAGTGGAATCTGAATTGGCACAACTTTACCGGGAAGCGAAAACGCTGCATGCTTCAATGGAAGAATATAGCAAGACTTTCCAGTCTCAACAAGATTTGGCATTGCTGAAACAAGCTTTGACAGGTGGACAAATTAGTATGATCGAGTACTTCGTTGAAGTATCGGTGATCTATCAAAGTCATCAAAATTATCTGCAATTGGAAAATCAGTACCAAAAGGCAATGGCACGGATTTACAAAAGCAAGCTATAAATAGTACATAAAAACCCTTTAGGTATGGGTTACGCTGAACATACTAATTTCTATTTTTAAGTTATGTATTCAGTGTAATTCATGCCTAAATATATATTCCATAGATCTCCTCTTCTCTCATTTTCTTCAAATTCCAACTGGATATTTCAAAACAATACATTACATTTGCAACGAACATAAAATCTGAATTATGAGACCTAAACATTTCTATTTATTCATGTTATGCTGCATCCTTACGCTACTAAGTGGCTGTAAAGATGATGACGACAATCCACTGCGTTTTTACAACAGTGAATACGAAGTACCTATGGGTGGCAGACGTTACCTCGGCCTGGAAAGCGGAAATGGTGACTACTCACTCGCAGTGAAAGACACACGCATCGCAAGTGCCGGAACTGAAACTGGCTGGAGTGGAGTACCTGCCGGACGTATGATTTATGTAACCGGTATCCTCACCGGAACGACTTATCTGACAGTAACAGACAACGCCACACAAGAAACCTGCACTTTACCAATCAAGGTGGTCGATAATTACGAAAATATGGAGTTGCTACGCAGCTACTTGTCTAACTTACCCAACGGAGATGCGAATCTTCTACCCGGTATTTCCGACATTTTTCTGATTAACAACCACGCACGGGATGCTTATTTTTTCAAACAAGGAGAACAGACCGCCTTTTCATCCGGACTTGAATTAATAACCCAAGGAAGTTACAAACTGGAAAAAGAAGAAGGAGACGATAAGAAAATGACACTAACCCTCACTTTTTCGGAAGATATGGCAACACCTGTTTCCGATCATAAATTCATAATATGGGGAAACTCGTACTTATTTCATCGGTTGGATAAAAGCCTAAATCTGAACTGGAACACTCCGCCCATTGGAGAAACGCGGACATCACCTGCACCTCCTCCTTCCTACACGCTGGAAGAAATAGCTGAAGGCACAGAAATCGGAAAAGGCAGACAGCTTAGCTTTAGTCTTTCCCAACAGGAAATACCTGCGGGAATACTGCCTTAATCAGTAACGTATTCTGATAAGATGCGTATATTTTCCGGTAAGTATCCACTACGGATGCGCCATTCTTGCGGATAAAGATTATTGGCACGATTGCCGATGTTCTTCACAAATCCGAGAGGAATATGCCGATAAGTAAGCAAAACATATCCACGAGGGGCTGTTACCGGTAAGGTAATGGCCTCTTTTCGTAAATATGTGATGGCCTGTTCATAACTTATTTCTTCCGTAGCGAATGCTTCCCAGCATAAAAGTGAGGTACACATTGCCAACGCATGGTTAGGGATCAAATCCTTTCCTTTCACCTCGCCTATCTCAATCCCTGCCGACACGATTTTCAGGCTTTGCTTCATCATCGTCAATTCATTAGTGTAGTACTGCGAAAAAGCCCGGATATTTGTTCCTTCCGCCAATAAAAAATACTTGTCCGAATTTTCATCATTCAACCAGCTTTTAGCCATATTCAGATGTTCTTTCGATACAGGAGCAGATGCTGCTGCTCCTTTCTTATCCTTCTTCTTGAAAACTTTCTCTTTCGCGAAAGAAGATACCGGAATCTCTTCTTCCGTCTCCGGCTTACGAAAAGCCACCAGAAAAAAGCCTTCACCTTTCGTCTTATGAGGGAAAAAATGATAAACGGGAATAGAAGATTTAGAATGATCCCCTTTATCTGACAAAAGATCTCCTGTTATATTCCAATTTTCCTGCACCTGCACAGTTAATGGTTCGCCCCCATACTCTTGTTGAATCCAACGTGCATTCTCTTCATCCTCTTTTGTATTAAATGTACACGTACTATATATAAGAATACCTCCGGGCTTCAACGCATCCCAGATATCTGCAATAATCCGTCGCTGGCGCTGCCAACAGATTTCCACATTCTCGGGGCTCCACTCTTCCACAGCTACCGGGTCTTTACGGAACATACCTTCACCGGAACAGGGAACATCTGTAAGAATCACATCAAAGAAAGAGAGTAAAGCCGAAAAATCTGCCGGATCATTATTGGTCACTACCACATCCGGATGTCCCCACTTCGTCAGGTTTTCAGCAAGAATCTGCGAACGATTCCGGATTACCTCATTGGCTACCAACAGGCTCCCTTCGGGAAGTACACTACGGGCATGAGTCGATTTTCCACCGGGAGCCGCACAAAGATCCAACATCTTCACCGGTCCCGTGATATATTGCCGGAGTACCTGCTCCACAAACATGGAAGAAGCTTCCTGAACATAATAACAGCCTGCATGGAATAAGGGATCGAACGTGAAAGTGAGACGCTCCTCCAAATAGAATCCTTCGGAAGACCAAGGTACTTTATCCGATAAAGAATGATTGATTTTCAATTGATTCAACCGGATGCTAACCGGTGGTTCCTGTTGGAGGGCAACAGCCAGTTTGTCGTATTCTTCATCGCCCAATAGAGCGCGGGTGTAGTCTATAAAAGAAGCAGGTAATTCCATCTTTCGTTTATTAATTTCCGCAAATATCAAAAATATTTCGTCTCTTTGCAACTTTCTATGATATTAACTACGTCTAACAGATAAAGAAATAAATTAAAAAACTATTGATATGAAAAATTTTCTATTAGCATTGATGGTTGTACTGACCACTTGCACACTGGCTGTTGCCCAGACCACCGTTGTTCGTGATTCCATCGGGAAAGTAAAAGTAACTGTGACCAAAGACAATAAAGCAAATACGAACAATACTGCTGTCACAGTGATTGGTGTAGACACAGCAGATGCTGATTCTGCAGACGTAAATGCAAACTCAAGTAATGTTAGCACCACTCATGGCAAAGCCAGCTTCACATTCGATTCGGATGACAGCGATTTCCCCTTCCACAATGTTAGTGCCGGCGGAGGTATTCTGGTAGCAATCATTGCAATCATTGCTGTATTCGGATTTCCGGTATTCATTCTATTTGTAATCTTCTTCTTCCGTTATAAAAACCGGAAAGCACGTTATCGCCTTGCCGAACAGGCACTTGCTGCCGGCCAACCGCTTCCGGCAGAGTTTATCCGCGAAAACAAAACAGTCGATTCGCGTTCACAAGGCATCAAGAACACCTTTACGGGTATCGGTCTTTTCATCTTCCTCTGGGCAATCACCGGCGAATTCGGAATTGGAGCTATCGGCTTACTCGTTACATTCATGGGTATCGGACAATGGATTATCGGTAGCAAACAACAGACTCAAGACACAAATGCTACCCGGATGCATACGGGTAATAAGGATGAAAAAAAGAACCCGAATAACGTTAGAACCGATAGTTTCGAAATCATCCCTTCCGAATCCGAAGAGAAAGACAAAGGAGTAAACGAAGAAAAGAACGACGAGAATAAATGAGCCAACTCAATGATATATCGTTAGTCGCACAGGTCGTGGTGTTCAAGAACACCAGGGCCTTTGACCAGTTGGTGAAGGAGTATCAGTCGCCCATCCGACGATTCTTCCTGAACCTGACTTGCGGCGACAGCGAATTGAGTGACGACCTTGCGCAAGATACATTTATCAAAGCTTATACGAACATTGCCTCTTTCCGGAACTTGTCAAGTTTCTCTACGTGGCTGTATCGTATTGCTTATAATGTTTTTTATGATTATATTCGCAGCCGGAAAGAGACAGCCGACTTGGATACAAGAGAAATAGACGCCATCAACAGCACCGAACAGGAGAATATCGGGCAAAAAATGGATGTCTACCAGTCGCTCAAAATGCTTAAAGAAGTGGAAAGAACCTGCATCACGTTGTTCTACATGGAGGACATTAGTATCGACAAAATTGCAGGGATTGTAGGAGTACCGTCAGGGACAGTGAAAAGCCATCTGTCACGCGGGAAAGAAAAATTAGCAACGTATTTAAAACAAAACGGTTATGACAGAAATAGACAATGATAAGCTCTTGCGCGATTTCTTCGCAGAAAACAAGCAGGAAATAGCAGATAACGGATTCAGTCGCCGTGTCATGCACCACTTACCCGATCGTAGTAATCGCCTGGCTCGTATCTGGAGCGCTTTCGTGATGACTGTGGCGGCCGCACTTTTTGTATGGTTAGGTGGATTGGAAGCAACTTGGGGAACCATAAGAGAAGTATTTATCGGTATGATTAATCATGGCACTTCAAGCCTTGATCCGAAGTCAATTATTATCGCAGCTGTTGTACTATTATTCATGGCTACACGAAAGGTTGCTTCGATGGCATAATTAACTCCTGGAAAGAAGTTATTTCGTTAAAGAATGATAAATTTGCCCTTGTTAGCAAAGGAGCCCAAACTTAGATATCGTATCTTTGTTCTTCTGTAAACTAAAAGAGTGAGAAGAGTTTTGAAATTACGTATATTTATTTTATTTCTGTTCCTGCCTATATTGAGTGTTCAGGCAGGTATCATCGACAGTCTGATGATACATCCCAGGGACTCAATCGGATTAACCAGCGATTCCCTTGTGCTACGCTATTTACAAGAATCGGGAATCCCTATATCTGATAATAATAAGGTAAAACTGCTAAAAAGCGGACGGGAGAAGTTTATCGATTTGTTTGAAGCCATCCGGGAAGCTAAACACCACGTCCATCTGGAATATTTCAACTTCCGAAATGACTCCATCGCCAATGCTTTATTTGCTCTGCTGGCCGAAAAAGTGAAAGAAGGGGTCGAAGTACGAGCTATGTTCGATGCATTCGGAAACTGGTCGAACAACAAACCACTTAAAAAGAAACATCTCAAGAAAATACGTGAACAAGGAATCGAGATTGTCAAGTTCGATCCATTCACTTTTCCTTATATCAATCACGCCGCCCATCGCGATCACCGGAAAATAGCTGTCATCGATGGAAAAGTGGCTTATACCGGTGGTATGAATATCGCCGATTACTACATTAACGGACTACCCAAAATCGGAACCTGGCGTGATATGCACACACGCATTGAAGGGGATGCCGTCAATGATCTGCAGGAGATATTCCTAACGATCTGGAATAAGGAAACCAAGCAGAATGTAGGTGGAGCCGCTTATTTCCCCCAACATGAGGAACAAACGGACAGTACGAATATTGTGGTAGCAATCGTAGACCGTACCCCGAAAAAGAATAGCCGTATGTTAAGCCACGCTTATGCCATGAGCATCTATTCGGCCCAAAAGAATGTTCATATCGTCAATCCTTATTTTGTACCGACTTCTTCTATCAAAAAGGCGTTGAATCGGACAATCGACCGAGGCGTAAATGTTACAATCATGGTTTCTTCTGCCTCCGATATCCCGTTTACTCCGGATGCCGCACTTTATAAGTTGCACAAACTGATGAAAAGAGGAGCTACTGTCTATATGTATAACGGTGGATTTCATCACTCTAAAATAATGATGGTGGATGATTTGTTCTGTACAGTTGGCACTGCCAACCTGAACAGCCGCAGCTTGCGCTATGATTACGAAACAAATGCCTTTATCTTTGATACCAAAATAACGGGTGAATTAAATACAATGTTCCGGAACGATATCGAGCATTGCACTCAACTAACGCCTGAATTCTGGAAAAAGCGCTCCCCGTGGAAGAAGTTCGTCGGCTGGTTTGCTAATTTATTCACTCCATTTTTGTAATTTTGTGCGGAGAATCATTTTCACCACAACTTATTCATTATGAAACAATACCTGGATTTACTCAATCGTGTACTAACCGAAGGTACAGAAAAAAGTGACCGTACCGGAACCGGAACCATCAGCGTTTTCGGTCACCAAATGCGTTTTAATCTTGATGACGGTTTCCCGTGCCTGACAACCAAGAAACTACATCTGAAATCAA
>UMCR01002027.1_pt1 | contig 13036 bp, 8 predicted proteins | sample 1964301 | NCBI WGS metagenome assembly UMCR01 (sample SAMEA4835975, study PRJEB28245) | human gut metagenome | biome: gut microbiome; material: fecal sample | place: Denmark | collected 2008
ATGCGCCTTAAGGATTTTTTTCTGAAACTTCACTATTACAATGAGAAGAAACAGCGGGAATTGGAAGTATATGCCAATCTGCTCAGAATGCAGACAGTTTCCCTGATTAATGTTCAGTTAGATAAAAAATCAAGGATTACGGATCCTAAAAAATTTTGGTTATTTCCCTGGGAGATTGAAAGTGTTCAGGAAAGTGGTGTACAGGATATCGGGAATGTAATAAAATTAAGCAAATTGCTATGAGTGTTATTTCTAAGTTAAAGGTCTGGATTGGTTCCGATACCTCTGATTTGCAGAAAGGACTAAAAAAAAGTAAAAAGGAAGTTTCTGCTTTCGGGACGGGAATAAAAAAGCTGAAGGGGATGATAGCCGGGGCTTTTGCTGTAAGTAGCATTGTGTCATTTGCTAAAGAATGCCTGGGTTTAAGTAAAGTTCAGGCAGAGGCAGAGAAAAAGTTAGGGGCGGTAATCAAGGCAACGGGGGCAGCTGCAGGCTTAACAGCCGATGAAATGAAAAAATACGCGTCGCAATTGCAGGATGTGACCAAATACGGCGATGAAGTGACTATAGATGCTATGGCCATTATGTCGACCTTTAAATCGATCAAGGGGGATGTATTTAAAGAGGCTATTGCTTCAGCTCAGGATATGGCGACGGTCTTGAATACCGATTTGAATGCAGCAGTCATGCAGATCGGTAAGGCTTTGGAATCGCCGGAAATTGGTCTGACAGCTTTGCGTCGTTCGGGTGTTTCTTTTTCCCAGGAACAGGTAAAACAAATCAAGCAACTGGTTGCCGAAGGGAAAAAGCAGGAAGCGCAGCTGATTATGTTAAAAGAACTCCAGAATGAATTTGGCGGAGCAGCCAAAGCTGCGGCTGGAGATGCCTATGGAGCTGCAACACAATTAAGTAATGCCTGGGGTGACTTGAAAGAGGTTATCGGTGCTGCTGTTACTCCTAGTGTGGAAAGTATAAATTCTCTTACAAATGCAACAAAAGAGGTTACTAATGTACTGAATGACGAGTCGATACCGGCATGGCGTAAGTGGCTGGGAATGATAATTCCTCCAACAGCATACGCTAATAAATGGCTGGCCGAACAGAATAGAATGATACGTGAGAATAATGAGGAAGTTATAAGGAGTTTAAAGCTTTCGGAATTGTCTTTGAATGATTTATTGGGAATACAGAATGTATATAAGACTTTAAATAAGGAGCGTGGTGATAATCGCTATCAGCAGACTCTTAAAGCAATTGCAGATGAGATAGATAAAAGAGCTTCAGGGATTGAAGCAGAGACAGAAGCACAAAGGAAAGCCCGTGAGGCAGCAGAAGAAAAAATAAATCTAGAAAAAAAGAAAAAGCAGGCGATTCAGGATACGATAGACATGGAGGAAAAAACTTCCGGAGCTATCGGAGAAAAAATAAAGGCTTTACAAAATCTGAAATCTGCAACCGATATAACCGATCAGGCAAGTCTGGATTATTATAACAAAGAGATAGCCCGTCTGAATTTACTTGTACAGAAAACGGACGAACTCAGCCGGAAACGGGTGCTCGATGCACAGAAAAAGATGGAAGGTGGCCCGATCAGCCAACCTGCTGTATTGTACGGGTTAGATGATGCTTTATTCGATATAAATGGTGAATTGCCGGTATTCGATGATCTGGCGCAATTGCCGGATAAATTAGAGCCTGTGCGGACCAAACTGCAGGAAATACAAAAAGACTGCATAGATGTGAGTGACGTTGTCAATGCAGCTTTTTCTGATTTGGCGGTTGGGTTCGGCGAGAATATCGGGGAGCTTATAGCGGGATCCGGAGATTTGCAGGGTTTCGCCACCCTTGTTGCGGGAACTTTTGCCGACATGGCCATAAATGTGGGAAAGACTGCGATATCGACAGGTATAGCCGTGGAAGGAATCAAGCTTGCATTGAAATCGCTGAATCCTTTTGCTGCCATTGCTGCCGGGGCTGCGTTGGTGGCTTTGGGTACTGCTGTAAAAAGCTCTTTGGGTAAGATTGCCGATGGAGGTAATACTTCGGGAACATTTTCCGGGAATGCTTATAGCAATGAGGTGAATATCGGGAATACAAAAGATTATTCTTCCGGGATGGATTCCGGTAAAATTAATGTAATTGTAAGTGGTGAGTTGAAAGCAAAAGGCAGTAATCTGGTTGCTGCTATTAATTCTGAAAATATACGTAAAGGATTGACGACATGAGTTACGGTTTGAAATACAGGCTGTCGTTTGACAGCGTTTCGGATACACCATACGAGATAAATATTCTGGAGGCCGGATATGACGGGCCTGTAGAAAACCGGAATCTCGGCAGTGCCCCTGTTCTGAAAATGGATGATGGCGAGGCCGTGCGGGGTACCTCTCTGGAATTGAGCATAGAAACCTGTTTTGACGGCGATCTCCGGGAGTTTTACACGACGGACAGAAAGAAGTTCCGGGTAGAGGTGTACCGTTCGGGCGTATTGTTCTGGAGCGGACACATCCTTCCGGAGCTGTATTCGGAGCCTTACATTTCCGTTCCTTTCGATGTATCCGTTACGGCCTCCGACGGTCTGGGCTTACTGAAAAATATTCCTTTCGGTCTGAGCGGCAAGCGTTCCGTGTTTGATGTCATCAAATATTGCTGTGAGCAGACGGGACTGGTGCTTAACTATGTCTTTGCATCGAAACTACTTGCTACCGGTATGAGTGGTGTGGCGAGCGTGTACACCCAGGCGTTTGTAGACTGCAATGCATTTGACGATGCGGATTGCTATGAGGCCTTGGAGAAGGTGCTGATCACTTTCGGATCCTATATCAAGCAGAAGGACTGCAAATGGCATGTGCTCCGGTATACGGACCAGGATACGGATCTGATGGAATATGATCCGTCGTGTAATTTTGCGGGCGGCTTCCGGCCTGTAATGAAAACACTGGGGGCTATCGGGGATGACACTTATCCTGTCGGGCAACTGGAATCTGAGATCGTCCCGGCCAGGAAGGATTTTACTATGGAACAGCCCTACGAGCTGTATCCGAGCCTTTTGAAAGACTATTGTTTTGCGGCGGTGGGAAGCTGGATACTTTCTCCCGGAGTACGGTTTATGCGTGTGGATGAAGAGACTTACTGTGAACTGAAACCGACAAAACTTCCCGAAAAACTCGAAGCCTACGTTATGCAGTCCATATCCGTAGAAGCCTGCAACCGGCCTTTCCGGATAGAGTTTCAGTTTTCGATATGTCTGATGTCAAACCGGGAGATCGGTTCGATCGACATGAGCACCGGCCGAAGTTTCCGGCTTGAGATTTTTATCACCGATTCCGGTGGCACCAGGCATTATCTGTCGGCTGAAGGCTGGGGGACAAAAAAGACATACATTGAAGTCCGCGGAGATGTACAGAACGGCAAACTCCGTATTACGGACGGAGTCAACTATGATTATATCCCTGCGAGTTTCGAAACGTTCAGAATCAATCTGGAGCGTATTCCCTATTCCGGAGAGATGGCTTTTCGCATTGTAAATCCTTATAAGTATTATACGGTTCCCGGCACGCCTGCTCTTGACGATTACAACGATATGAACATTATCTGCCTTAAGGAGTTTGTATTCACCAGCGATGTCGACGGAAATCCGGACGTGAACGTTTTGCTGAACCCGGAAGCGTCGACGTCGGCCCCTTCGCTGAAGGTGGGTTTTGTGGATGCGCCGTTTACGGAGAACGCCCGGGGCATCTTCAAAAACATACTGATGACTTCCGGAGGTTTTACGTCGGAGTGGTATTGCCGGGGAAGCGGACTGGATTCTTTTGCCAATATCGCCCTGCAGGACATGTCGAGCCGTATCGGCGTGCCTTCGTTTTGCCTGCACGGGGTGATCCATGCGACGGATTTTGATCTGTTGTCTGACAAGTATTCCGGACGGAAACTTTATCTGAAGGAGTACAGCTACGACCTGATGGAAGAGGAGATCGACTGTACGTTGTGTGAGTTGTTGCCGTTCAATGCCGGTATTGACGGAGAGATTACGCAATCGCCGAGGAGTTCGAACAAGTCCAAGACCGAAACGAGGGCATCGGGCGAGACCGAATACCGGAGCTACGGCGGGACGATCAGTACCCCCAAGATGATCCGGGAGCTTGTTTCCATGCCGGATGACCAGCTGTCGGAGGGCTGCCTCCTGGAGGTAGACGACAGGATGTCCGTATCATCGAAGAGGGTGGCAGTCGGGGGGCTTACGGATTTGTCATACAAGCGGGTGCTGCAGTCAGGTGTGTTCTGGACCAAGGAGGAGATGAATTGTACGGACGGCTATCTGGAGGTACAGGGAGAGAAAATAAAGGCCGGGGACAGTGATAAGTGGAATGCGCATGAATTTGATGATTTTTTGGATCAACCCGTCAGGAAGACAGACAGCGTACAATTCAAACAAGTAACAGCGGATAAAATAACAACTGATGAAATAATATCCGATAATTTTGTTTCAGGCCCTTTAGGGGAAGGGATGAACCTTATAAGGCGCGATAGTAGCGGCAAATCCTATCTGGAAATAGATAAGATATTCGCACGTTATAAAGCAGTATTTGCAGCACTCGAGATCAGAAAACTGACTTATGCCGGAGGAAATTATATTTTCTCTCCGGCAGGTGCAACCTGTACCATGGTTGAAGATAAAGAAGGCTTTTACCGTTGTTATTTTACTGCCGATGACGGAGAAAAAGCTGTGGAAAATCTGTTCCGCACCGATGATTTTGTGCAATGCCGGGAATCGAATATAAAATCAGGAACTTACGAAAATATCAGTAACCGGTATTATTGGCGGAGATGTATAGCAACCGGAGATGATTACATTGACCTCTCTAAATCAGATTGTGATACAGATAGTGATATCCCTGCAATCGGCGATTCCATGGTTACGATCGGAAATAAAACCGTTTCCACCAGACAAAATGCGATCATAATTTCTGTATATGGTGAAGGATCACCTTCCTTTATTCAGTATAAAGGGATAAATACCTTTTCCCTGGAGGGTAAAGCAAAAATTATCATTTCCCCTGACCAGAATCGGTTTACAGGTAAATTTACATTCGAAACAGGGGAAGATGCAGAAGAGTCCATCGGAAACATACAGAATAATCTAGATAACCTACAGGTAGGAGAAACCAATCTCCTTGACAATAGTAACAAGGGATGGAAGAATACTGGCTATCCAATAGCGACAATTTACTTAGGAGACTATAAACCCAAACAAGGAGAAGAATGTACAATTGTTATTAAAGGCAAATTAGGGGCGAATAAAACAAGCTGGGGTGTTTACAATTCTGGAGGGAATGTTGTATTGGCTAGTTTTTATCCTGGTGGTCCCGATACAGATTATATTGCTTTGAAAACTTTTAAATGGACGTTAGGGACGCCTGCTGTTGATAATACATTTATTCGGATATATCCAATTCCTAACAATGAAATTAATGAAGAATCTGAAATAGAGTGGGTAAAACTAGTATTAGGCAATAAAACTTCGCTATTGTGGACTCCCTCCATAAACGATCAGAAGCAGATAGCCACAGATATAGCGCAGGCTAAGGCAGACTTGGCAGAAACAAGGGCTAATGCTTACGCAGACGGTATTGTAACAGAGGCGGAGCAGAACGCAATAAACGAGGCGCAGACGAGATTGGATGCGTTACAGATCGGTTCCCAGAACCTTATATCCAAAAAAATGATGTTGAAGTGGAATGAGAAGAACAAGAATATTGCGGTCTGGGGGCAGGATGCAGACGGGGTGTATCTCAGGATAAATGAAGTACTACTGCATAAAAATTGGGCGGGCAGCAATGAAATTGCTAATCCGGTATTTGATTTGCAATTCAAACCCGATACACAGTATGTATTATCTGTTGAATGGAAACTTGCAGCAGTACAAAATTACGATGGACTTGCTTTCAGGATATTTTACACTGATGGAACGGCAGAATGGCATGGATTAACAGGAACAATAATCACAAAAACAATCGCCAGATTAATTACGAAAGCCGGGAAAACAGTGCAGAAAATATCTGCGTCATACGGAAGCAGTAAAGCCAATACACTAATCTACAATATCTCCCTAATCGAAGGCAATAAACCCTTGCAAGGCTTCCCCGTTGCAGAAGAAGACCAGGTCGGAGCAAATAATGTGAATCTGGCGGATGGTACGAAGGAGTTTACTGTCACGGCAGCAACAGGAGATAATTCAGCTTATAAAGCATTACCTGCACGGATAAAACCCAACACGATATATTATGTACAGGCTAAAAATATAGAAAATTTAAATGGGAATCCGACGACATATTCTTTCCGGCTTTTCAACGAAGCTTCGTTGGAACCTTTATCTTTAAGTATCAAAAATTTTGATAAAAATGGCGGAATTCTGATAACTAAAAATGATTTCGAAGAACAGGATGCCTCTTTATTGTGTTATGCTGGTGTTTATGGTTCAACTTCTGGTAACTCTGTAAAATTCACCGAAGTGATGCTAGTCGAAGGTTTCCTGCCCGCCCCTGTTTGGACTCCTTCTTTCTCCGAGCAGCAAGCAGAAATAAAAACGATAACGAAAACCCTGACCGAAATTAAAGCCGAAAACGGAGAAATAAGTTTAAGGGTTAACGAAGTTTCTGAGAGAGTGGAAGAAGCCAAACAAGAGGCAATTGATACTGCAAATGAATATGCAACTCTTAAATCATATCGTGAAACATGGATTGATCTTACAGCAGAAAAGTGGAATCGGGATATGTATTATCCGGTGACGATTAAAATTGATATTACAATAAAGACAAGAATACAAGTCGATACCCCGTTGGATTATGTCAATGTGTCATGGGGAACTCATGAAAGTGGCGGATACTCAATGTTATGCGCGTGGACTGTAAACGGAAGCGGATGGGGTTCTATTACTGTCCAGAGGGTAATAGAATCTTCCCAATGGGGATGGACTGAACTAGATCCATCTTCTCCGAATGGATTGAAGATTCCATTCGGGTCAATAGGACAATTGACGAACAACAATGAAGAATATATCTTACTTCGCGGAGGAGGGAAATATAGATTCAGGATTACGAATAACTGTGTACCAATTGAACATAATAGCAGATACACGGTATATGGTGGACAACATGTAGATCCACAGAGTTCGGTAATCGGGCCTGTTCTTACGAATGTAATGAAGACGGAATTTGATTCTCAGATAACACAATTAAAGGATAGTATTAATCTAAGGGTAACCAAAACGGATTATGACAAGAATAATCAGGACCTGAATCAATCTATAGGAAATCTGCAAACGTCCTATAACTCCATATCCGGTACGGTAAGCAGTCTTAACACGAGATTACAGACGGTTGAGAAGGCTGGATATATTACTACTTCGCAAGGAAATACACTTTATGCAAGTAAGAAGCTGGAGAACGGGAATGAGCTGATTTCCTATATTAATCAGGATGCAACAAACACAACCATCAAAGCCAAAAATATTAATCTGAATGGAGCTATCAGTGCAAACGGGAATATTCGGATTACAACAGATGGGAAACTTATTGCAGTTAACGGACAGTTTACAGGAAAAATTACAGCGACAGAAGGAGAAATTGCCGGACTGAAATTAAGCAATAATGGATTGAGATCATCTGATTTCAATGCGAGTTCGAAAGTAGGTTCTTGTTATGCTAAAAATGGTTTTTCTGTATATGCATCAGGATCCGGCGTACTTGCCCCTTCAACAGGTGCGTTACAAGCCGGAATAATAACAGCAATAGGAACTAACTCAGAGATAATCGGATTAGAGATAATAGCCAAAAATACTTCCGGTTATGCAACTTTATCAAAAATAACAGCATTAAAATTAAGAGCCATAGACTATGTTGATGACAGTAAAAAAATGGCTCCAACTGCGGCTTTAATAGTTGAAGAGGGAGTATCGATATTTAACGGAGATGTTGAGGTAAATGGAAAATCTACATTTAACGGTGCTGTATATTTTAAAAATGTTCAAAACGTTAATGGTAAAAGTAATTATTACTTATGCATAGATAGATCAACAGGACAATTGTATTACAGATAAATTATAAAAACATGGAAATTAATTATTCTATTACAGCCAAAGCTGAAGAAACGGTACAAGGTATCAATGTTTCTTTAGGAGCAGAATTTACTAAAGAAAGGGAGCCCGAAATTGTTTCAGCTACACTACAAGGGTATGTACAAAAAAATGCTAATCGGAGGTATATGAACGTAACCATCAATTACAACACGAAGGAACAGGATTTTGAGAATATTAACGGATCCAATATCGATACCAGTTTTCTGACATTGGTAATGCCACTGATTACCGAATTTCGCGAAGAAATTACCCAAACACTCACTTCTAACCAATAACACCTAAAATGAAATATAGTTTTGACGTAAAAGATGTATCAGCAATTGATTTGTTAGGTAATAATTATATCCAATTGCTGGAAGAGAATCAAAATAAAGGCATTCATCAACTTGTCGGAAATGCCGTGTATGTGTGCACAAACACAATTGAAATGCATGAAATTGCCAAAAAGATATTCAACGGGGAAGCGGTGGATATGAATGAAAATGAGACAGAATTATTCAAAGCCTCAATAATGGATTCAACCTGGCATGTTTTTATTAAAAACGCTATTATCTCTGCAATCAGAAACAAATAAAAAAGAGGCCGCCCTCGCGACCTCAGTATTGAATTTCCCAAGCATAACATCCCAAGTCAATTAATTACAAGTTTATAGTAATTTTTATAAAACACAAAGAAAAATTGCAAATAAATACCTGGGAATAAAGGAGAAAAATATTATTACAGATAACAAAATATGGAACAGTATATACATAAATGGTTATTATTTTCTGCAGGTGCCATAACCGCTTATATGAGTGATATAATCGGAATTGTCATACTGTTTCTTATTCTGTTCATCGCCGATTTTGTTACTGGCTGTGTGGCCAGTTTCCTGACCGGCAATAAAATCGAATCTTATCGGCTACGCTGGAGTTTTGTCAAGACATTCTGCTATTTCGGGACATTTGTCTTCACGGTCATCTCCGGTCTGTGTCTCAACAAACTGCCGTTCTTCATTAACATCATGAAGCTGGAGGTGTATGTAGCCCTCTGGATTGAAGCAGTATCCATTACCGAAAACCTGATTAAGATTTTCCCGGGAGTGGTATTTCTTGAATATATGCACTTTATGGTCAGCTCAGAATGGGTGAAGAAGATATCCGGCCTGGCAAATTTTTTAAAAGAGAAAGGAGAAAAGAAATGAAACTGAAACTCGAACGGTTATACCTGAAACCGGATTATACAATCGGAAAATTGTACATAGATGGAAAATATTTTTGTGATACACTTGAAGATCAGGTCAGGGATCTGGCAAAAGAAAGGAAGATTCCGGGACGGACTGCCATCCCTGCCGGGGTCTATGAAGTGATTGTGAATATTTCGCCCAGGTTCCGCCGGAAACTTCCACGCCTTCTGGATGTAGCGGGCTTCGACGGGATCCTGATCCACCGGGGCAATACGGCTGAAGACACTTCGGGGTGTATTCTGGTGGGTGAGAATCGGGAGCGGGGCAAGGTCATCAACTCGACCCGGTATGAAGTACAGCTTACCGGAATACTCGAAAGAGCACAGGAAAAAGGGAAAATAACCATTGAAATCATACAGTCATGACAAAGTATCTGCTATTTATGATCCTTGTTTTGGCCACTTTCCTGGCAGTTTCTGTAAAGAACTGCCAGGATATCCGGACGGACCGGAACCGATTATCGGATAATCAGCGTACATTACTTGCTGATATCGAATTTTACCGGACAAAGGATAGCCTGAGTGTTGCAAGTGTGGAACGTCTGACATTGACGAACCGGGAATTCCGGAAATACGCCGGCGAACTGAAGAAAACCGTAGAGGAACTTAATCTAAAGGTAAAACATCTCCAGTCTGCCAGCCAGTCCGCTACCGAAATCAAATACCTGGTAAAAACAGAAATCCGGGACAGCATAATCATTCGGCCTGGTAAAACTGATACACTTAGCTGCATCAACTATCAGGATCCTTACCTTACTTTTTTCGGCAGTATCACCGGAAAGCAATTCTCCGGACTTATCCAAAGTCGGGACACTATTATTCAGCTGATCCATCGCGTTCCACGTCGGCTTTGGTTCATCCGCTGGGGTACAAAAGCAATTCGGCAGGAAATAATAAGCCGGAATCCTTACAGCCGGATCGCTTACACGGAATATATCGAGCTGAAGAAATAATAAAACAGCGCTTTTTGCCATGGCGACAGTGAGCCGGATGAAAGAAGTCCGGATATGTCTTTTTCCGGAATGGCCAGCTTGCCGGACAGGCTTTTGACAGTTTCCCCCGTTTCCTGCATGCGCCTGATCAGCCAGCCGGGAGTAATGTCTTTAATTTCTGTTTTTTCTTCCTGTTCTGCAAAATAGCTGGTATTCTCCAGTTTGTCTATCGTATCGTTTACAGTAGCCTTTATGTATTTTTCGCATTGTTCCCTTTTGGTCCAGCCCCCGCAAAACATGATCAGCTCAATGGGCATTCCCGAGAGGTACATGTTTGTTGCTCCGGATCTTCTTGCGGTATGGCTTGTTATCGCCTCCCATTTTTCGCAGGTATATTGCTTCAGTTCCTGGCCTTCAGTCCGGTAATATACAATCTGATCCTTAATATCGGCCAGACGGCAGATTTCTTTTATGTGTTTGTTGATTTTCTGGTCTGATATTTTGTAGTTAAGGTCGAATCCGCTGTTTAAAATTTCTGCGACAATCCAGTGCATCGGAATTTCAACGGGTTCGGGTTTCCGTAGTGTCGACCCTTTTTGTGGCATGATCTTTATACATTTTCCCTGTATATTGTATTCGGATATCCGGTTAAAATCAGAGATCCTCATACAGCAGAGAGCTCCGATCAGAAATTTATTTTTTACAATATTGAGGGATTCTACTGCAGCCTGAATATTTTGTTTGCGGTGGTCTTTCCTTTGGCTCCTGATCAGGTCTTCTGTAATTTCAAGTTTATAGATACGGGTCAGTTCACTGATGTTCAGGTAGCATGTATCCGCAGTTTCTGATTCTACTTTAAACTTTTTGTATTCTGTGTTGTTGTGGAGTTTGTCAACCTCTTTCGATACTTCCATGAAACGCCGCAGATTCTTGAAAACAGCCCCTATGTAATTCCTTGAAAAATGTTTCTCTTCACCGTTTTTTACAAATGTTTTTTCTAGCAGCCACTTCCGGAATGCAGCTTCAAATTTTAAGGTGATATCTTCAAAATATAGCGTTATCCCTTTTTCTTTTTCGTATTCTTCCAGTTTATTTTTTGTTGTTGTGTAGCCGTTTGTGGTATGTTTTGACAGTCCGCAATCTTTGATATAATTTTCAATGTAGACAATCAGCTTCTGCTCTTGCCTTTTAATTTCAATTGCGTTACTGCCACTCAGGAACAGGCGGACTTTTTCACGAAATTCCGTTTTGGAGGGAACTTTAAAATTTTGCTTGTAATAAAGTATCGCATTTTTCATTGCAGTTTCCACTGCAATTAATTTGTTGTTTATTGCCGGAGCCTCGGGGGAAGCCTTGCAACGCTGATTCCGGAACATTTTTACTTTGACGGATTCTCCCGTAGGAAAATCATAACGCTGGCCAGAATAAGAGATATATCCACGGATAGTGGAAATTTCTCGTTTTGGATTATCTAATGAAAAGCAGACTTCCATATTTTTTTGTTGGAATGAATGTTGGAACAAATGTTGGAATTTTTTATGAATATTCCAAATATTGGGGAAGTATCAAAATACAGTAAAACCACTGTATTTACAGTGGTTTTACAATTATAAAGATTTATATTTGTACTCGAGGCGGGAATTGAACCCGCACGGCCGCAATGGCCACAGGATTTTAAGTCCTGCGTGTCTACCGATTCCACCACTCGAGCATCCTCTTGCGAGAGAGCGAAAAACGGGACTCGAACCCGCGACCCCGACCTTGGCAAGGTCGTGCTCTACCAACTGAGCTATTTTCGCATCTGTTTAAAGAACTTTTTTTGTTTTGCGAGTGCAAATATAAGGCGTTTTTTAGTTTGTACAAACATTTTGTAAAAAATAATTGGATATAATTGCTATATTTGTCGTGTTTTTAAATGCAAATGATAGATGACTGGTCAGAGAAAAAAGAGAATTGCAGGCTCCTATTTTGTGTCAACACTCAGTATATCACTGGTTTTGGTTGTCGTTGGTATTTTAGTGTTCATTTTGCTGAATGCAAAATTGGTTTCTGATCATGTAAAACAAAATATCGGTTTTTCTATTATTGTCAAGGATAATGTAAATGAAGCCGAGATCAAAAAGATGCAAAAGATTCTGGACACAAAGCCTTTTGTCTCGTCTTCGGTATTTATTAGTAAAGTGGAGGCTGCCCGTGAATTTAAAGAGGAGTTGGGGGAAGATTTCGAGGGCGTATTGGGGTATAACCCGCTTTTGCCTTCGGTAGAAATCAAGCTGAATCCCGTTTACGCCAATAACGATTCCTTGACTGTTATCGAGAAGAGCTTATTAAAAAACGAATTGGTGCAGGAGGTGTCTTATCAGAAGTCTTTGGTGCATATGATCAATGAAAATGTTCGGCGTATCAGTCTGATCCTGTTGATAGCAGGGGCTGCACTGATGCTGATTTCTTTTACCTTGATCCGGAATACCATCCATTTGTCCGTATATTCGCAGCGTTTTCTGATTAAAACGATGCAGCTTGTCGGGGCAAAACCTTTCTTTATTTGTAAGCCTTTTATTCAAAATAGTGTTTGGTTCGGTTTCTTTGGGAGTATGATCGCTAATCTGATTCTTTTGGCTGCCATATTCTTTTTGCAAAAAGAAGTGGGGAGTGTGGTCAATCTGATGAATAAAGAATTGATCATTATCATGGTTGCTTTTGTTATGGTTTGCGGTATATTGCTTTCTTTGGTTTCTTCCTGGAT
>UMCR01033908.1_pt1 | contig 12238 bp, 8 predicted proteins | sample 1964301 | NCBI WGS metagenome assembly UMCR01 (sample SAMEA4835975, study PRJEB28245) | human gut metagenome | biome: gut microbiome; material: fecal sample | place: Denmark | collected 2008
CGCCACAGTAGCCGAACTCCGCAAACGAATCCATTTGGCTGAAGGAGGAGATACCTACTTATTTGCCAGTACATTAAATAATGGGCAAAAAGTTCTGATTCGCTGTGAGAAAGTCTGAACTATTTTCTATTTTTGCAAAAAAGAAACACAATCTAAACTAATCCAGATGAATCAAACACTCATAAAAGCCATTCTATTACTAATCGCATTCACCTTGTCCTGTCACACTCTACTTTTCTCACAGAGAGATTTTGAGCGACACGAGTTCTCTTTTCACGCGGGCTACGGTGTTATGTTCCATCACCCTCCTACACTCACGTTAAGTACCCATAGTTACCAACGTACACTCGCACAAGGCGTAAGCTGGGATGGACAATATAATTTCCGCCCTCTCAAACGTTTTGTCTTTGGAGGAATCTACTCCGGATTTTCTTCCAAAGGAAGTCATCCTGAAGGGAAGGACCATTTATGGGTTCATTTCATTGGTACTCAAATCGGAATGTGTAATGCCAACACCAAACATTGGCAAATCCGCGTAACAACCGGTCCCGGTGGAGTCATTCTACGGAACAACAGTGAGGTGTTCGGCAAAACACGGAAAGTGAAAGCCTTCACTATTGGTCTCCTGACCAATGCCAATCTTACCTATAAACTGAATCCCAATCTGGGAGTCAGTCTAGGAGTACAATATATGTATAGTGAACTGCTTAGAATTAGAACCCACTATCACGGAGAAAGGGTTATTGTAAAACTCGATGGCAATAATGATACCAACCTCACACGAATAAATTTCACTACGGGATTATCCTATTATTTCTAACATTCACTCAAAAAAAGCACTATGAAGAAATATATACTCATTCTTTTTTCCATTATCAGCTTTTGGAGCTGTACGGAAGATGAATCGATTGACATTACAGTTTTACCTTCTGTCACCACTACAGGTGCCAACACCTTTGGCTGTCTGATGGACGGATGGATTTATGTGGGAGGACGATACCTGAATTGGGGGCACTCGTATGTCTGGACGTATGATTCATTCCACTACTATCCGGAGGAGGACAAACTATCCGTCAATGTTTCCGTCAAACCTGACATCAACATACACTTCATCATTTTATCTCCCCAGGAAGGCAAAGAAGCAACTCTCACCGATATACGGTTCAGAGGAGAAGAACTGGAAGACGGAACAGCTTTTATAAGCCATTTTGACCCAGAATTGAATATTATCAGTGCAACCTTCGGCAATGGCAAACGCCTGACTAACGGACGTTTTGATATTCATTATACAACACAACAGCAATAATGGCGGCGACAGTAATAACTATTCAGATTTACTTTCTTCTCCCGCCTTATTGGAAGGATTGTTACTTTTCTGATACTCTTTGGGAGTGGTTGTCTCATTTCCATCCCGTACAGCCATATAGTGCGGCGACATAATTTCAATGCCGGCTTCATTAAATTTATCCTGAATATTCTGATGCAAATCCGAATAAATCTGTGCCATTTTATCTGCCTGTTTGATATAAGCATTAATTTGATAGACCGGATACCAGTCGCTCAAAGAAGTCTCTAACACAAACGGACGCGGATCATCCACCACTCCGGGAGTATTCAACGCAGCATCAATCAGTATCTGATTAACCTGTCGCCAGGGAATATCATAACCGATAGATACTTCCGAGTGAATAATCAGTCCATATTCACGTGCCGAAGTACTGTAGTTTACCGTATGAGACGACATGATAAATGAATTGGGAACAGTCACAACCTCATTTTTAGGAGTCCGAATACGTGTCACTAGAGGAGTCTTTTCAATGATATCTCCGGTGGTATCATTCAATTTGATCCGGTCACCCATCTTAAACGGACGCATATAAGTGATAACCAATCCAGCGATGATATTACCAATAACCGTACTTGATCCGAGCGAAACAATCAATCCGACAAATACCGAAATACCTTGGAACACTCCGGAATCGGAACCCGGGAGATAAGGATAAATCATCGCAATCATAAATGCATAGAGCAGGAAACGAGCGATATGGAAAGTCGGCATCGCCCAGTCCGGGTAGAAGCCGTTGATTTTGAGCCGTCCTGCTTCCACCTCACGTGCCAGATACAAGACGAGACGTACCAAGTATTTCACGGCATACCAGATAACGATGATAGTAAACAATTTGGGCACATAGTCGATAATACCCACAAAGATACCGCGAATCGGATTCCATATATATCCTAACAGTTGGTATGCCAGTCCTTCCGTCTGGGGGAAGATGATGAAAATCAACGGTACGGTAAACAGTAGTTGCAATCCCATCAATATATACCGCCCGATACTGGACAGGAATACCAACAGGTTCGCCTGTTTCTGCGCATCCAGCAATTCATACCCCTGGATGGATACCGGTTTTATCTTCGTATCTTTCAGGCGCAGGATACGCGCTTTCAGTTTACGGAACAACCAATTGGTCAAGCGGAACAGGAAATACTGTCCCACAATTACCAACACAAAATAGAGCACACGCTTTGCCATCCGCCAAAGTCCGTGCTCCGCTTTCATCTCATGCAGTTTGGTAATGACGTTCTGCTGTCTTTCCTTAGCTAACGAATCACGGGAAACTCCTTCCCACAAAGCATCCTGATCGGTAAGAGAAAGCAGGACTTTACTGCCGTACATCAAATCGGAAACAATGTCCGAATGGTCGATAGCCACAGAATCGGGTTGTAGATTAAAGCGTCTTCCTATCTCTTCAATCGCTGCACCGGTCATTTGGGCACGTTGCTGAGGAGTATATCCGCCTCGTTTGGTGAAAAGGTAGAATAAGGTATCACCGTCCGCCACTACCGGTATTCCCTTAGTGAACTGACGCAGAGAGTCAATACGCTGTCGCTGCTGTACATACTTGACGGAGTCGGCAGTAGCCATCTGGAGCTTCATCTGCTCCATTTCCATCCGCATATTCGCTTCATTGAGCCGGGCTTCTTCCAACGATTTCCGCATATCCGCCAGATGGATAGAGTCCGAATCCCGTTTCAAAGGAACATGTCCGTTCGTTACTGTATCTCCGGCAAATATCTTCTTAACCGCCTGTTCCAACTGTGCCTGCGCCCCGATTGCCAGAAAAGAAAGGAACAACACCAGTAACGACCGTTTTATTTTATTTATTTCCATACCTTATATCCCTTGATTATAATTAAGGTTAATCTAACTTTTCATAAAAAACAGAGCAAACATACGGATTGTTTTTGACATTACCATTTCCAAATTGATTATCTTTGCCACTAAAAGAGAAAAAGCATGAATATATTATTACTTATCGGGGGATTAATCCTCATTCTTCTAGGAGCTAACGGATTAACAGACGGTGCCGCCTCGGTAGCCAAGCGTTTCCGCATCCCTCCCATCGTGATCGGACTTACCATCGTTGCATTCGGTACTTCTGCCCCGGAACTGACGGTCAGTGTATCTTCTGCTCTCAAAGGAAGCGCGGATATTGCCATAGGCAACGTGGTGGGAAGTAACATTTTCAATACATTGATGATTGTAGGCTGCACGGCATTATTCGCCCCGATTGTCATCACCCGCAATACACTTAGAAAAGAGATTCCGCTCTGCATACTTTCTTCTATTGTCTTGCTGATTTGTGCCAATGATGTATTTTTGGATAAAGCTCCGGAGAATATCCTGAACAGAGTAGACGGCTTGTTGTTGCTTTGCTTCTTTGTCATTTTCATGGGCTACACTTTTGCCATCGCTTCCAAGCCGGTTACAATGGAACAACAAGCAGAACATCCGGTCATAGAAGAGGAAACAGAAATCAAATCACTGCCTTGGTGGCAATCCATTCTTTATATCATCGGAGGCTTGGCCGCCCTTATTTATGGAGGGCAGTTGTTTGTCGACGGTGCCACGGGCATCGCCCGCAACCTGGGTGTCAGCGAATCGATTATCGGACTGACACTGGTTGCAGGAGGGACTTCTCTTCCGGAACTGGCTACGTCTATCGTTGCCGCATTAAAGAAAAATCCGGAAATTGCCATTGGAAATGTGATTGGTAGTAGCCTCTTCAATATATTCTTTGTACTGGGATGCAGCGCGAGCATCACTCCTCTCCATCTTAGTGGAATCACCAATTTTGACCTGTTTACATTAGTAGGTTCCGGTATTCTGCTTTGGTTATTCGGACTGTTTTTTGCCAAGAGAACAATTACAAGAATCGAAGGAGCGATTATGATACTTTGTTATGTGGCGTACACGGTAGTATTAATTTATAATACCTAAAAATAGAAAAAGGCTTCCGGCAGTAACACCGGAAGCCTTTTATTCCCACTAGCCAATTAAATTCTGATATTTATTTCACCTCCACAGTTGTCAGTATATTGACACCATATTTTCCATCGTCAGATGTCCACCAGGTAGTATTCCCATTCGCACAACGGATAGCATAACGGGGATTATACTTCAATCGATCTGAACCATCAGGTATCCACAAACCTAGTTTATACTCTCCGGCAGCCATTGAACCGGGTAATTGAACAACTTGTTCTACAGAATGTGTCAATGGTTTACATAATATATCACCCGGTTGGAAAGGTTGCCAATCCAACGGGTTGGTTTCCGTCAGGAACTCTGTGACTTTTCCTTTATCATCAATCAACACGAAGTAGACAGGATGTTCTCCAAAGACAGTGGCAAAACCTCTGTTCACCAGGTTCAGATTCAGTCGGTTTTCTTTTCCAGCTTGCAGATAATTCGGTAATTGAAGGGATTGCAATTCTATACGATAACCTAGATGATCGCGTATATAATCGAACATATTGCGTTTCACTTTCGTTCCGTCCTGTTTCCGGAAATAGCTGTCGGACACAGGCATGAGATGCTGGCGAAGAGAATCTTCCGTTATCATTGTCTTCTTCCAGACAATCATGGAGTATTCGGGAGGATTATTCTCATCAAATCTGTTATTAGGATGCTGTTCCTTATAATTATGGATAACGCTCAAGGAAGTGTAATGCTGGAGGAACAAACGTCTCGCTGCTTGCAGTCCGTCAATAATCCATCCGGCAGACGGACTGTCGGGATCGGCTCCTACACTCCAGAATCCCCAGGGGAGTTCTCCGTCCACTACGAGATAAGGAGATTCTGCTACAATCTGATCGAATTTGGAAGTCCCTTCGTGCATGTCGGCATCCCATCTATCAGGTCGTATGACGATAAAATCATCGTGGAATGAAAGTCTTTTATACAGTTCCAGTTTATCTTTCAACAGGTTTTTAAATTCCGGAAGTCTCACCTGCACATTTCTGCCTTCGGGCACTACTGACAGTAATTTTTCCAATACCGCAGCCTTTGTCTCTTCCGAGTTCTCAAGCCCCTGAATAGAACTATGCCATTCGCCCCATGCACCAATCATTCCGGCTTGTACCACCAGAATCAAATCTTTATTCTTTTCCAGGAAAGGTTTCAACTGGTCCAGATGTTCCAAAATCTGTTCGCCGGTGGGACCAACGGCAGCTCTTCCCATGAAATCTCTTTCATAAGCAAAACGCAATACGGCTTTCTTTCCCTGCTTCTGTAATTCATCAAAATACGTCTGCATGGTCAGGAAATTTTCCTCCGATAGTTTCTCACCTATTAAATAGGTAAGATAAAAATAGCTTTGAGCCAGTGAAACACTATCTTCCACATATTTCTCCGACAATTCTACCAGCTCTTTAGTAGGGCTATCCTTCTCATGCAGTACATCTACCGCTGTCTCCAGCCGGAATCCTCTTCCAGGATTATAGAGCCCATTCTCACCGTGTAAATCATCGACACAGATTCCGCGAAACTCAACAGTCTGCCGGGATTCACCGCATCCACTTGCCAACAAGGCAAATAAAACAGCCATCACACTGCCATACATCCAATTCTTCTTCATAGTAATATATTATTTATCCACAAATATATAACAAATCGAAACACGGCAATCTGTTATCACTCATTTCGCACAGTAAAGTATCAGTTTGGGATAAATAATGCAAAAGTATTGGATAATGCTAAGATTGTATTTGTCCCACCGCAGGAATTGCCCTACCTTTGTCTGCATCTCAAAAATTAAGGTAATACATGAAAAAACAAAATTGGCTACTCTTACTTGTCATTCTTCTGCTTCCGGCAGAAAGTATGATTGCTAAAAAGAAAACAGAAAAAAGCGATAGAGAAATCTGGTGTGAAATTATGTACCGGATGGCGACCCCTGTATTAAAGAATATGAGTGATGGTCTGTTGAAACAGAATATGCTTGTAGAATTAAGCCCAACATGGGATGGTCGCAATAAAGAGGTCACTTACATGGAATGTTTCGGGCGACTGATGGCAGGGTTGGCCCCCTGGCTATCATTACCGGATGATGATACGGCAGAAGGCATACAGCGCGAGCAGCTACGGGAATGGGCTTTGAACAGCTATAAGCAGGCTGTTGACCCTGCAGCACCGGATTATCTGCTGTGGCGCCAGGAAGGACAGACTTTAGTTGATGCAGCATATATTGCAGAGAGTTTTTTAAGAGGGTACGATGCTTTATGGATGCCTTTAGACAGTGTTACCAAACAACGATATATCAACGAATTCACCCAGCTCAGGCGAGTGGACCCTTCATACAGCAACTGGTTATTGTTTAGCGCAACTGTCGAATCGTTTCTTCGAAAAGCAGGCGCACCTAGCGACACCTACCGTATCAGCTCCTCTTTACGAAAAATAGAAGAATGGTACGTAGGTGACGGCTGGTATTCCGACGGCCCTCATTTCGCATTCGATTATTATAATAGTTTTGTGATACACCCCATGTATATCGAAGCATTGGAAATTATCACCGAAGCCGGCAAACATAAAAAGATATGGAACATGCCCGGCTGTGATTACCACAAAGCGATCACGCGTGCACAGCGATTCGGAGTGATCCTTGAACGTCTCATCTCTCCGGAAGGAACACTACCCGTTGTCGGACGTTCCATCACTTACCGTACCGGTTCCCTGCAAACACTGGCATTACTCGCCTGGCGCAAATGGCTTCCCGAAGAATTGACAAACGGACAAGTACGTGCCGGCATGACGGCCGTCATCAACCGCATGTTTGGAAATAACCGCAATTTCAATAAGAAAGATTTTCTTACGCTAGGTTTCAACGGTTCCCAACCCGGTATTTCAGACTATTACACCAACAATGGTAGTTTATATATGGCTTCCCTTGCTTTTCTGCCGTTAGGCCTTCCTGCCGACGATCCCTTTTGGACAGATGCTTCACAGCCCTGGACTTCGAAAAAGGCATGGGATGGAGAGGATTTTCCAAGAGATCATTCTTACCATGAGGAATAATTGATAATCAGCATCATATAATAGCTTCCAGTAAGACTGAAAACTATTATCCATTACGAATGGAAACTATCATGTAACACAGCTCCTTGTTTTTATTTATTATAAGTAAGAAAATCAATAAATATCACTTTTTGTGTTGTGGACAAAACAAGTAAAGAAGAGAACAATTTAATAGTAGCCAAATCCTTGACTTCTCTTGTTTTATTTCGTATCTTTGAGAAAACAAAAAGAAGAAAAGCAAGATGAGACATATAAATATCAAGACATAAAGACGTATTATCAAACATATATTTCCATATATACAAGAATAAGAATGGGAGAAGATCAGCACTGATTTTCTCCCATTCTGTTTATATAATTTACAAACATTTCTGATATTCATCAAAAATAGTTTTTAATAAACTTGAATACCGTTTATAATAAACTCTTCAACTATTTATTAAAAACGATATTCTGGTTTATTATAGAACTGTAAATATATTATCTCTATAGAATAACAGACTTATTCATATTTGAATAAGAGAGGTTACTAAATAGTCAATATTACATACAAATTTCTCATAATATTTTTCTTACATATATTGATAATACATCTTTGTTTTTCTAAAAAAAACAGCTATCAAATGAGAAAATCAAAAAGCAAACCATATAGTTTCAAGGAAAATAGAAAAAAGTATTAGTATCTGCTAATATTATATTTGTCTCCCGTTCAAAATAGCCCTACCTTTGCTTATCGTCAATTACAACATCTCATTAAACAACGAATAAAACATTAACCCTTTAAATAAAAGTATCATGAATAGACAAAACCTTTTCACTTTATTTGCTACATTCGCATTACTCTTCTGTTTCACATATTCTTGTAATGCCAAAGGAAAAGACAAAGCCAAACACGTTGTCTTCATCGGTTTAGACGGTTGGGGCGCATACAGCCTTCCCAAGGCAGACATGCCCAATGTCAAAAAATTAATGGAAGACGGAGCCTATACATTAAAGAAACGCTCTGCACTTCCTTCGTCCAGTGCCATCAACTGGGCTTCTATGTTCATGGGAGCCGGACCGGAACTTCACGGATATACCGAGTGGGGGTCTAAAACTCCGGAACTTCCCTCACGAGTATTAAACCAGCATGGCATTTTCCCAACTGTTTTCCAATTGCTGCGTGATGCTCGTCCTGAAGCAGAAATCGGCTGTTTGTACGAATGGGAGGGAATCAAGTATTTGGTAGATACTCTTTCCATGAGCTACCATTATCACGTTGCTGATTGCAACAAAACTCCTAAAGAATTAGGAAATATGGCATCTGATTATATTAAAGAAAAACAACCGGCACTGGTTGCAATATGCTTTGACAGCCCCGATCACACAGGGCATACTGAAGGACATGACACCCCTGCATATTATACCAAATTAGCAGAATTGGATACATACATCGGACAAATAGTACAAGCTGTAAAAGATGCCGGAATACTTGATGATACTATTTTCATATTGACTGCCGATCATGGAGGTATTGACAAAGGACACGGAGGAAAAACAATGCAGGAAATGGAAACTCCGTTTATCATTTCTGGAAAGAATATCAAAAAAGGACTTAGATTTGATGATATAAGCATGATGCAATACGATGTAGCTTCTACAATAGCATCTATTTTCAATCTCGAACAACCACAAGTCTGGATAGGCAGACCAATGAAACTGGTTTTCAAATAATCACGTTGAAATTATATAATTCAGGCACGGATTACGCAGATTACACGGTTTCTGGAAATATGATTATATAAAACAGCCGTTTAATCTGTGTAATTCGTGTCCAAATAAAAATAAAACACTTTTTTACTTGGCTTCTATTGCATAATATTACACCTTTGCATGGCAATAAGAAATAAATCATGACCAAAGATGAGCTACTATCCCGTCTACAAGATATCGAATGGGATGATTTCGAGGTAAAAGAAGCCAAAAGCGAACTTCCCAAAAGTATTTGGGAAACAGTGAGTGCATTTTGCAATACATCCGGTGGCTGGATTGTACTGGGAGTTGCTCAGCAGGGAAAACATTTCGAAGTAACAGGTGTAGGCAATATCGAGAAGCTGGAGCAAGACTTCTTCGGAGTCCTACGTTCACAAAAGTTCAATGCCACATTAACATCAAAGGCTTACAGATATACCATTAACAGTAAAACAGTCTTAGCGTTTTTCATTCCTTCATCTCCACAAAAACCTATTTATTTCAACACACCTACCAATACGTTTATCCGGTGTGGAAGTGGCGATCAACGTGCTACACATAGTGAAATATCAGCCATGTTCAGAGAACAATCGTTTGGTATTCGTTCAGAATTGACAATAGCCGAAACTCATATAGGATTATTAAATTCGGATTCCTTACGTAGCTACAGAAACTACATGAATATCTACAACCCTTTAGCAGCGTATTCCGATTATAATGATGAAGAATTCTGTAAGAAATTAGGTATCACAGATAATAGAGGGTTGTTGACTTATGCAGGTTTATTAATGCTGGGAAGAACAGAAATAATCCATCAATATATTCCTACTTTTTGGATAGATTATATCGAAATACCAGGAGATTCCATACAAGAAGCACAAACGCGATATACGTATCGGATTCCTGAACAAGAGAACTTATGGGAATATTATCACGTCATTATCAAACGGTTACGGTTATTTGCCGAAACACCCTTTTTGATGAATAAAGAAGGGATCGCCATAGATGATAATTCACAAATGAGTGTACTTCGCGAAGCTTTGGTTAACATGCTCATGCATACAGACCATTTTAGTTCTATACACTCCTGCATTCGTGTATTTACTAACAGACTTGAATTCATGAATGCGGGCAGCTTCCCAATATCCATAGAACGTTTATCCACCAGTATGATATCAAAGCCAAGAAATCCAACTATAGCCAAGTTGTTCCGCTTCGTCAAGTTAGCGGAGAATGCAGGTTTCGGCATAGATAAAATGAAAAGTTGGAAACAATTGACAGGAAACGAAGTTTCAATTCTAAATGAAATAGACTATGTGACAGTAACATTTAATATAAAAGGGCAAAACAGAAATCTCAGACCAGGTGGTCAAATAGGTGGTCAAATAGGTGGTCAAATAGGTGGTCAAATGCCCAAAAATCGTATCGAGATATTACGCCTTGTCATTGAGAATAATTATATAACCCGCAAAGAGCTTACCCAAAAAGTAGGAATAGCCTCTTCCGCCATCCAAAAACATTTGGAAGTATTAGTGAATGAAGGCTATATAAAACGTGAGGGCAAAACAAAATCCAGTTATTGGGTTATATTAAAACAAATCGAATCAAGCGTACATAAAGAATGAATCAAAAGTAGATTATTACGAAAAGACAATACAGAAGCGTTCCTCTATCGAAATGAGATTCAAAAATTGATATAATGACACAATCGACATTCTTAATAAAGTACATCACCTCTTCCTGAAAAAAGCGGAGAATAAAACACATTTTATCTGCATATATTGCAGCATAACCATCTTTTTCCCTGCTCCTCTAGCTCCTTATGTCAATAAGTCTATCATTCTAAATTATTTCTCATAAAGAGATCGTGTAAACGACAGAGGTGTATCTTTTAAAACACTCATATAATAACATATTTTTCAGTTATCTGCATGAAATAAAAATATAGTATTAAAAGAAGTATATAAAATAATACCATAATGAGATAAAATAATACTTGTTTTCCACACCACCATAGCCTACTTTTGCATCATCCAATTAAAGATTGAAAACCATGGTTCAGTCTAACATTGAATAATATTAGTTTATGAAATCTAATACAACAAAATCATGAGAAAAAAAATTTATTATTTACTATTCTTATTTCTATGTTTCACATCAATACCCTTGATAGCACAAAATGTTGAGATAAACGGAATAATAATTGAAGCTACGACAAACAATCCTTTACCAGGAGTCACAGTACAAGTTAAAGGAAAAGACATCGGCACAGTTACAGACATAGATGGAAAATATTCCATCAAAGCAAACAAGGGAGATATCTTGACCTTCTCCATAATAGGTATGAAACCTGTAGAAAAATCTGTGACTTCAGGTTCTCCGATCAATGTTTCAATGGAAGAAGACAACATCGCTCTTGAACAAGTGGTAGTAATCGGCTATGGTACAGTAAAAAAAAGTCACTTATCTGGTGCTGTGAGTTCTGTTGGCACAAAAGAATTGAACGGTGCCGTTGCCACCAATGCAGGTACAGCCCTCCAAGGCAAAATTGCAGGTGTATCCGTAACAAGTACTAGCGGTGACCCGAATGAAGGAATGACCATTAACGTACGTGGTATCAGTTCTCTCTCTAGCAATGATCCACTTTACGTCATTGACGGTTCTTTCGGAGACCTTAGCATGGTAGATCCATCAGATATTGCTTCCATTGAAGTGTTGAAGGATGCGGCTGCCGCCGCTATTTATGGTTCTCGCGCAGCCGGTGGTGTTGTATTAGTAACTACTAAAAGCGGTCGTAAAGACATGCCTACAAAGCTTGAGGTAAACTTTTTCACAGGTTTCAGCCAGACACCGAAAAAACTGAAAGTATTTAATGGTGAAGAATACAGCCGCTTCGCACGTTATTATAAACTGTCTGCTGATGGTTACGGTAATGAGGTCGATGCTGTTCCCTTTGTAGGTGAAGGTACTGATTGGCAAGAGGTAATGCTTCGCACCGCAATGACATACAAAGCAAACGCAAACATCAGTGGAGGTTCCAAGACAGGTTCATATAGTGCTTCCGCAAGCTATTTAAATAAGGAAGGAATTCTCCGTAACACTAGTCACGAATCTTACAATATCCGTTTAAAAAGCGACTATTCTTTT
>UMCR01046275.1_pt1 | contig 12234 bp, 10 predicted proteins | sample 1964301 | NCBI WGS metagenome assembly UMCR01 (sample SAMEA4835975, study PRJEB28245) | human gut metagenome | biome: gut microbiome; material: fecal sample | place: Denmark | collected 2008
CAATACAACGATCTCCTCCGGTACCAAACCGACAGCCCGGTTGTATCCACCTGCAAATCCATGATTTTGCGAAAACCGGATCAATTCCACTTCCGGAAACTCTTGTTCCAGTATCCGGACCGAATCGTCTTCGGAAGCATTATCGGCCACGACAATCCGGCCCAAACCGGGATCGGTGTATTTAACCACCGAAGGCAAAAACTCACGGAGTAATTTTTCCCCGTTCCAATTCAATATGATCACCGCAACCCGAGCCATTTCTTTATTTTTCACTTCCATCCGTATTCCGTGTATGTTTCCACCGTTTATGCGACCAAAGCCATAATTCAGGAACCTCGCGGATATACCGCTCTAAAAGACGTGTATGTATCCGGGTCAATTCCCCGGGTTCCAATTGTCCGGGATCACTACATACATCGACAAAATCCACCTCATAATACCCTCTCCTCACCTTCCGCATCTTCAGGGATATTACCGGCAAACCGAATTTCCGGGCAATCTTCTCGGTTCCTACTAATATAGGCGTATCCTGATTTAAAAATTCCATCCAAAAATTCAGGTTAGCCCTATTCGGTGTCTGATCACCGATAAATCCGGCCAGGAATAAGCGTCCGTTTCTTTTGTTTTCGACAATCCGGCGCAAAATATCGTTTTTAGGTACCGGTTTCGCCCCGAACCTCGACCTCAGCCGGATCATCATTTTATCCGCTACCGCATTATGCAGAGGTTTATATAAGGTAAAGAAGTCGAATTCCCGGGGCATCCAAAGGCTATAGGAAGACATCCATTCCCAATTGCCGTAATGCCCCAATACCCCGATAACACTTTTACCCTGATCGAAATACCGCCGAATCACTTCAGGATTCGTAAACTTACACCTTCTGCGTATTTGTTCATCCGACATATGCCACATCTTGTACATTTCCACAAAAAAATCACACAAATGCCGGTAATATCGTTTTTCAATCTTTATAATTTCCGAAAGATCTTTTTCCGGGAAAGCATGCTGTAAATTCGCCCGTACTACCCGGCGTCTGTATTTCAACAGATAGTAAATCAGATAAAAATAAATATCCGAAAAAAAATACAAGATCCTCAGAGGCAACAGCCCACCCACCCAAAGAAAACCATACAAAATATAATAACCCATTGTCTCGATATTAAAAAGTCAAAGATAAAAGCTTTCTTACTAAATTTAAAATTCAAGACAGTAAATCTCCTGAAAGAATTCTGAAAAGGAACAAAATAATTTACACATCAGTCAAATAATATCATGATCTACAACAAACCTGACAAAGGTAAATCCAAAAATTTGTCTTTCTCAGAAAAATAAAGTATTTTCGTGAGTTCAATAGAGCATAGAAGCTGTATTTCTCAAAGGTTTTCGAAATTCCTTTTCAGGGAAAGCAGGTTATGATAATGTATCCTATTGATATGCGAACACTTAACTGCTGACAAATCATGGAGCAAGAAAACAGTTTAATCCCGGAAGAGGAAATCAAGAATCCGGAAATCTTAGAAACCAGTACAAACGACGAACCCGTTGTCGCTGAAAGCAAGGCCGTCGAAAACGCTAAGGAAAAGAAAGAAGTACCGGAAATTGATTTTTCTATATTAAGTACAGAGGAAATCATTCGGCAAGCCCAAAAGCTGATCAATGATTACCCGGTGGTATCTTTAAAAGAAATATTTGAAGGATTACCCGAGATTTTTGAATCCCGGTATAAAGAGGAGTATGAAAAAGCATTGGCCATCTTCACTGCCGACGGAGATAAACCGGAAGATTTCGAATACAAAAACGACAACCGGGAACGTTTCAATGCCCTCTACAAGCTCTATAAAGATAAAAAAAACGCTACAGCCCGGCAAACGGAAGCCGAACGCGAAGAAAATCTGAAAATAAAACTCGGTATTATCGAAGAATTGAAAGCACTGGTGCAAAAAGAAGAAGCACTGGACAAGACATTCCAGGAATTCCGGGACTTACAGGAACGCTGGCGGAATACCGGAATGGTACCTCAAGGGCAATTAAACGGCCTGTTGGAGACTTATCACCATCACGTTGAAAATTTTTATAACTATATCAAGATCAATAAAGAGTTGCGCGACCTGGACCTGAAACGGAACCTGGATGCGAAAAACGCTCTTTGTGAAGAAGCTGAAAAATTGGTTGAAAACAACGATATCGCCGGAGCTTTCAAACAATTACAACTACTGCATTCCCGCTGGAAAGAAATCGGTCCTATTCCCAAAGAACAAAAAGAACCGCTTTGGGAACGCTTTAAAGCTGCCACTAGCCAGATCAACGAAAAATACCATCATTTTTTCGAATCCCTGAAACAGGAACAGGAAGATAACCTGAAAGTCAAAGAAGAAATTTGCGGAAAAGCAGCAGCTATCGCTGCCGGTGAATACCGTTCTATATCGGAATGGAATACAGCCACTCAGAATATTATTGACCTACAGGAAGAATGGAAGCATTCGGGAACCATTCCCCAAAAGGAGCGGAATAAAATCTATAAAAAATTCCGCTCGTCCTGCGATACTTTCTTCGAGCGTAAACGGGATTTCTATAAGAACATGTCGGCCGAACAGGATAAAAACCTGGAATTAAAAATCAAGCTCTGTGAAAAAGTAGAAGCGATCAAAGACAGTACCGACTGGAAAATCACGACCGACAGAATCATCTCTTATCAGAAAGAATGGAAGAAAATCGGTCCCGCTCCCAAGAAATATTCGAACAAAGTATGGGCACGTTTCCGGGAAGCTTGTGATACTTTTTTCAATAACAAAAAACTCCATTTCAAAGACATCGATTCTGAACAGAGCAAAAATCTGGAACTGAAAAAAGCGATTATCGAAGAAGCCCGCCAGTTTACTTTGTCCGGGAATGCAGAGGAAGATATCAATAAGCTGAAAGACTTTCAGAACCGCTGGGCAGAAATCGGATTTGTACCTATTAAATACAAAGACGCTATCCAGGAAGAATTCAGACATCTCATCGACGGCTGGTTCGACCAGCTCAATCTGGATGAATACGACCGTGACCTGGAAAGATTCAGGGCAAAATTGTCCTCACTGGATGCCGGTGATTATAAGGATTACAAAATTATCAACGAAAGAGAAAAGTTGGTGGCCAAAATCAGACAATTGGAACTCGACGTCAACACCTATGAAAACAACATCGGTTTTATCGCCAAATCCAGTAAATCTCAAGGCTTGATCGAAGAATTGAATTCTAAAATCGAAAATACCCGCCAACGGCTGAATTTACTTCAGGAAAAACTGAAAGCTCTCGACAGCCTGATCTAAACAGCGGCTCCTCAAAGCCGATTAACGCTCTGCCGACAAAGCCTCTCCCCAGGAGAACAATTCCCCCCTTTGTTCACAGAGCGTTAATTTTTTACCCACTCTCCTATTCTTCCTCCCCGCCTCATACCTCATAACCACTCCCATCTCTTTGCTTTTACCTTTCGCCAACTTTTTACCTTCTACTTTTCACTTTTAACCTTTTAATTTATTACCTTTGCCACTTTGATAAATCAATAAAATTCAAGATACAGTGTCAACAAAGTATGTTTTCGTTACAGGTGGAGTCGCTTCTTCTCTAGGGAAAGGCATTATCGCTTCATCACTTGCTAAATTACTGCAGGCCAGGGGGTATAAAGTTGCGAACCAAAAACTGGATCCCTACATCAACATAGATCCGGGGACATTAAATCCATACGAGCATGGCGAATGTTATGTGACGGACGACGGAGCAGAAACAGACCTCGATCTCGGACATTACGAAAGATTTACCGGTTGTCCGACTTCGCAGGCCAATAATATTACTACCGGACGGATTTACCAGAATGTAATCAACAAAGAAAGACGGGGAGATTATCTGGGTAAAACCGTACAGATCGTCCCGCATATCACCGATGAGATTAAACGAAACATCAAATTATTGGGCAACAAAGGCGAATATGATGTCGTGATCACTGAAATCGGAGGTACTGTCGGAGACATCGAATCTTTGCCTTTCATTGAAGCTGTCCGGCAGTTACGATGGGAGTTGGGGGAAAAATCGGTATTGATCCACTTGACACTGGTACCCTTCTTATCGGCTTCCGGTGAATTAAAAACGAAGCCTACCCAGCATTCGGTGAAAGCCTTGCTGGAAATCGGAGTGCAACCGGATGTACTGGTATTACGTACAGAACATGAACTGAATTCCGATTTACGCCGGAAAGTAGCCCTTTTCTGTAATGTAGCACCCAAAGCGGTCATCCAGTCGATCGACGTTTCTACCATCTATGAAGTACCGATCAAGATGAGAGAAGAAAAGTTGGATGAAATCGTACTCGAACAATTGGGATTACCTTTAAACAGCGAACCGGATCTGGAATCCTGGAAAAAATTCCTATATAAATTAAAAAACTACAGCAAAGAAGTACGGATCGGTTTAGTCGGGAAATACGTCGAATTACACGACGCCTATAAATCGATTGTCGAAGCTTTCATCCATGCCGGAGCAGTCAATGACTGTAAAGTAAATATCGAATGGATCCACAGCGAAGAACTGAATGAACAAAATGCAGCCGACTGCCTGAAAAATCTGCACGGTATTTTAGTAGCACCGGGGTTCGGACACCGGGGGATTTCGGGGAAACTGGTCGCTATCCGATATGCCCGGGAGAACAACATTCCTTTCCTCGGTATTTGTCTGGGGATGCAGATGGCTGTCATCGAATTTGCACGTAACGTGCTGCACATGGAAGGTGCCGATTCGACAGAAATGGCTGCCAAAACCCAGTATCCGGTGATCGACCTGATGGATTCACAGTTGAATGTAACCGAAAAGGGAGGCACCATGCGTCTGGGAGCCTACAAATGTGAATTAACGGAAGGTTCCAAAGCTTATGAAGCTTACGGACAAAAAGAAATACAGGAGAGACACCGCCACCGGTATGAGTTCAACAGCAAATACCGGGAGGATTTTGAAAAAGCAGGTATGATCACCACCGGTATCAACCCGGAAAGCGGATTGACCGAAATCGTCGAGATTCCTGCTCACAAATGGTTCGTCGGAGTACAGTTCCATCCGGAGTATAAAAGTACTGTAATTAAACCTCATCCGTTATTCGTATCATTTATCAAAGCTTGTTTATCATAAAGTTAAAAGAACCTATGGATAAAAACACCATCGCCGGATTAGTCATTATTTTTCTTATTCTCATCGGCTTTTCCTATTTCACGCGTCCGAGTAAGGAGCAAGTGGCCGAAATGCAGCGGAAACAGGATTCCATTGCGCGGGTAGACCGACTCAGAGCCCAGGAACTGGCAGCACAACAACAGGCACAAAAAACGCCGGCCAATACGACTGGCGCCAATCCCCTGGCTACCAAAAGTGATTCTATTTTCGTACAAAACGATACGGAAAACAAAATCATTACCCTGGAAAATGATAAAATAAAATTACATATCAGTACTCTGGGTGGACGCATCGTATATGTAGACTTAAAAGAATACCGGACACACGATTCGCTGCCTTTGGTGTTGTGGAAAAACGGAGAAACCGCTTTCGGCATGAATTTCTACGCCCGGAATCAGGAGATCAATACCGAGAAATTTTTCTTTACACCCAGTACGACAGAAACGACGCTTTATGCCCAGGGAAATGAACAGGTGCTCTCTATGCGTCTTTATGCCGACAGCAGCAGATACCTGGAATACCTTTACAAGTTAGCCCCGGACAGCTATATGACCGATTTCAGCATCATCACCCACAATATGGGGGATGTCATTGCATCCAATTCCTCGTTTCTGACGCTTTTCTGGGGAATCAATATGCCCCAGCTGGAAAAAAGTAAAGATTTTGAAAACCGTTATACCGGTGTTTACTACAAATTCAGCGAAGATGCCGTTGAAAACATGTCCCTGACCTCCGATGAAGAGGAGACGCTTCCGAACAAGGTACAATGGATAGACTTCAAACAACAATTCTTTTCCTCTATCCTGATCAGCGAACAGCCTTTGAGTGATGTGGAACTGAAATCGAACATCAGTAAAAAAGACGGATATCTGAAAGATGCTTATGCTGAAATTCCTTTAGCCTATAACGGTTCGGCCAACGAGCAATACAACATGCAGTTTTTCTTCGGTCCTAACTCCTATAAGGTATTGAAAGAATACGGAGATCATTTAGACCTTCCCGATGTCATCAATATGGGATGGAAATGGATTGCGTGGTTCAATAAATATTTCGTTATTCCTATTTTCAATTTCCTGGAAAACCACACCGCATTGAATTACGGAATTATTATTTTATTACTGACCCTGATCATCAAAATCATCCTGTTCCCGCTGACTTATAAATCGTATATGTCACAGGCACGTATGCGGGTATTGAAACCCCAGGTAGATGAGATCGCCAAGAAATATCCGGCCGACAAAGCGATGGAACGTCAACAGGCTACCATGAAGCTTTATAAGCAAGCCGGAGTAAATCCGATGGGTGGATGTTTACCGATGTTGATCCAGATGCCTATCCTGATCGCCCTGTTCTATTTCTTCCCGGGAGCGATCGAACTGAGACAGCAGAGCTTCCTGTGGGCGACGGATTTGGCTTCATACGATTCTATCGCCACCTTACCCTTTACCATTCCGTTTTACGGTAATCATGTCAGCTTATTCTGTCTGTTGATGACTGCGACCAATATCATCTATATGATTATGAATAATAAAAACCAACCGCAGAACGATCAGATGAAAGGCATGCAGACCATGATGTATATCATGCCGATCATGTTCCTGTTTATTTTCAACAGTTATTCTTCGGGATTGAGTTATTATTATTTCATCGCGACGCTGATTACCATTTTGCAAACCTGGATTATCCGGAAGTTTGTCGATGACCAGAAATTGCTGAAGCAAATCGAACTAGCTAAAAGTAAACCGGTCAAGAAATCGAAATTCCAGCAACGTTTGGAGGAAATGCAAAGAATGCAACAACAACAGCAAAAGAGAGGTAAAAAGTAATTAAAGATAAAAAGTAAAAAAAAATCCTGCAAATTCGGATGAAATCTGAAATTTGCAGGATTTTTTGTATTTTTACGAAAAACCAAAATCATTCATAAACGTAAGAAACAAGAAAAAATGATGGAAAACATGAAAATTACTATGCACGGAAATCCCCTGACTTTAGTGGGGACACCGATTAAAACCGGAGAAACGGCTCCGGTATTTTATGGAATAAACCAACAGATGCAACCGGTATCCCTGAAAGAATTTGCCGGAAAAGTTGTTGTGATTTCTTCTTTCCCTTCTATCGACACCCCGGTATGCTCGGCCCAGATGCACCATTTCAATAAGATGGCCTCCGAGTTAAGCCAGGATGTCGTTATTCTGGCTATTTCCTGCGACCTTCCTTTCGCCCTTCACCGCTACTGTGCCGCCGAAGGTATCGACCGGGTCATAACCTTGTCGGACTATAAAGAAACAGATTTCGGGAAAAAATACGGGTTCCTGATCGAAGAATTACGACTTTTAACCCGCGGCGTGGTCATTATCGGTAAAGACAATAAAGTGAACTATGTAGAATATGTTCCGGAAGTAACCCACGAACCGAACTACGAAAAAGCACTGGAGGCGATAAAAAAAGCGCTGGCCTAAGTTTTATCGTTGAGAATTACAAAGTAATTCTCAACAATAAAACAGATTAAATTTGTTTCAATAAATTGATCATTTCGATTGCGGTGGTCATGGCATCGAAACCTTTATTACCGGCTTTCGTTCCGGCTCTTTCGACAGCCTGTTCGATCGAATCGGTCGTCAGGATACCGAAAATCACCGGCACCCCTGTCTGCAATCCGACATGGGCTACTCCTTTGGTCGCTTCATTAGCAACCATATCGAAATGAGGCGTAGCTCCCCGGATCACTGCCCCCAGACAAACCACAGCATCGTATTTGCCGCTTTCTACCATCTTTTTAGCTACTAAAGGAATCTCGAACGCTCCCGGTACCCAAGCCAGATCCAGCTTATTTTCATCCCCACCGTGACGCACAAAAGCATCCTTTGCACCTCCAACCAATTTAGCCGTGATAAACTCATTAAAACGGGCAGCAACTACTCCGATCCGTTGTCCTTCTGCCAATAATTTTCCTTCCAGTAAATTCATAACTTTTACACTTTTAATCTCTATTTTCAATTTCTATTCTTCTTTTTTCCAGTCATTTCTGACATGCAATATATGTCCCATCTTTTTATACTTGGTGTACATATAAAACTCGTTCTTTTCATTACAGGTCATCTCGATCGGTTCACGTCCGACCACTTCGAGTCCGAATCCATCCAACCCTTTTATCTTCAAAGGATTATTTGTCATGAGAATCATTTTTTTCACCCCCAGATCGGCCAAGATTTCCGCACCGGTACCGTATTCTCTTAAATCAGCTTTAAATCCCAGCGCCAGATTCGCCTCGACCGTATCCATTCCTCCGTCCTGCAGATGATAGGCTTTCAACTTATTGATCAGTCCGATGCCCCGGCCTTCCTGGCGCATATACAGCAATACACCCCGGCCTTTTTTCTCGATCCGGCGCAAAGCTTCCGCCAGCTGCTCGCCACAGTCACAACGCAGGGAACCGAAAGCATCCCCGGTGAGACATTCGGAATGTACCCGGCACAATACCGGTTCGCCGTCAGCGATGTCCCCTTTTACAAGGGCAATGTGATGTTCTCCATTGATTTTGTTGACATAACCATAAGCCTTGAAAATCCCGTATTTAGTGGGCATTTCAGCCTCGGTCACTCTTTCCACCAGAATCTCTGTCCGACGACGGTAAGTGATCAGGTCGGCCACAGTAATCATCTTCAAACCATGCCGCACAGCAAATTCTTTCAACTCGGGTGTCCTCATCATGGTACCGTCTTCCCGCATAATTTCACAACACAAGCCACATTCCTTGAGCCGGGCAATACGCATCAGATCGACGGTAGCTTCGGTATGTCCCATACGTTCGAGTACCCCGCCGGCTTTCGCCTCCAAAGGAAACATATGCCCCGGACGCCGGAAATCGGACGGTTTGGCATCGTCCTCTACGCTCTTCATGGCCGTCATGGAACGTTCCAACGCCGAAATACCGGTTGTCGTATCCACATGGTCGATCGAAACGGTAAATGCCGTACAGTGATTGTCGGTATTGTGGGTCACCATCTGTTCCAATCCTAATTTTGTCGTCAAAGCTTTACTCATCGGCATACAAATCAATCCCTTGGCATACGAAGCCATAAAATTGACATTTTCAAGCGTAGCATGTTCAGCTGCGCAAATCAGATCGCCCTCATTTTCACGATCCGGATCATCCACGGCAATAATCATTTTACCGGCCCTCAGATCGGCAACAGCTTCCTCGATCGTACTAAATTTAAATCCTTCCATATACTTAATTTTTTATCCTATCCATAATCAAAATCATTCTAACCGGCTTAAAAGCCATTGGCCACCAGGAAATCCAAGGTCAGTCCCCCCTTCGGTTTTCCCTGTCCCATCAGTTTCTCTACATATTTGACAATCATATCGTTTTCTAAATTCACCACATCTCCTATCTTCTTTTTCACCAGCGTCGTCTCTTCCTGAGTATGTGGAATGACGGACACTTTGAAAATCTGCTCGTCGACATAAGCGATCGTCAGGCTCACCCCATCGATAGCCACAGAGCCCTTTTCTACAATATAACGAAGGATTTCGGGAGCAGCCCCCACCGTGAGCCAAATGGCATTTTCATCCTGTTGTTTGCTCACGATCTTTCCGGTACCGTCTACATGCCCGGCTACCAAATGACCACCCAAACGGCTGTTCAGACACAAGGCCCGCTCGAGATTCACAGGATCACCCGGCTTCAATAAGCCCAAATTACTCCGATTCATGGTTTCAGGCATCACATCGGCAGAAAACCCGTCATTCCCTTTACCAACAACAGTCAAACACACCCCGTTCGTGGCTATGCTATCCCCAATCCGCGTGTCCGCCAATACTTTCCGGGCCTCTACCTCAAGGACGACACTCTTGCTGCCTCGTTTCACCGATTTGATCTTTCCGATTTCTTCTATTATTCCTGTAAACATAGTTTGAGTTGATGAGTTGTTGAGTTGATGAGTTATTGAGTTACTGAGTTGTTGAGTTACTGAGTTGTTGAGTTACTGGGTGATGAGTTACTGGGTGATGAGTTACTGGGTTGGGGAAAACCTTTTATAAGGAAATCCTCGCCTACTTTTTCAATCGAAACGGATTGTAAAGCGATGGCCTCTTTCATCCAGGCGATACCTTTTCCTTCGACAGGTGTTTTGGCATCTTTACCTCCGATCAGTTTGGGGGCGATGAAAGCATAAACCTCATCTACCAGTCCTTGTCGCAAGAAAGCTTCGTTCAATTCACCGCCTCCTTCCAGCAAGACCGAATCGATACCGGCCTGGCCCAGTTTAGTTGTCAATGCCTGTAAATCGACCCGGTTGTCACAGCCGGGACATAAAATTGTTTCCACGCCTTTCTGTTGCAATTGTACTAATTTTCCGGCATCAGCCCGAGAGGTATGAGCGACTAATGTGCGATAGCGATCGGCAGTACGCACCAATTGACTATCCGTAGCAATTGCAGCTGTACTGTCGACAATAATCCGGACAGGTTGCCTGACCTCGCCTTTCAAACGGCAATTCAACAGTGGATCGTCGGCTTTCACCGTACCGCTACCAACCATAATTCCCATCAGCACCGAACGCATTTCTTGCACTTTCTTCCGAGATTCCTCCCCGGTCACCCAGTGTGAATCACCGGTATAAGCTGCAATTTTCCCATCCAGGGTCATGGCTGTTTTCATCACGATCCAAGGACGACGGGTAGTAATATATTTCAGAAACACCCGGTTTTGTTCCCGGAGCTTTTCTTCTTCCACTCCAGTCTCGACGACGATTCCGGCTTTCCTCAACATTTCGATTCCTTTACCGGCTACTAAGGGATTCGGATCCAATAGCCCGACGACAACACGGGCAATCCTGTTTTCAATAACAGCCTCGGTACAAGGAGGTGTTTTGCCGTAGTGACAACAGGGTTCCAGGGTCACATAGAGCGTAGCCCCTGCCGGATCTTCGGTACACTGCTTAAAAGCATTCCGTTCAGCATGCAGGCCGCCATAACGTTCGTGCCAACCTTCACCGATTATCCGGCCGTCTTTGACGATCACCGCTCCCACCAGCGGATTGGGATTCACCCATCCCCGGCCTCTGTCTGCCAATATCCTGGCACGATTCATATATTCCCGATCCTTTGTTTCCATATAAAAAAAGCCCTGAATGACTTCAGGGCATATATACGAATCATAACAGTAACGACACACGACTGTCCTGCCTCTTCTTTCATCCGGACTATCACCGTCGGTACCGGAATTACACCGGTTCAGTCCCCAAAGGGAGTCGCGGACTATCACCGCCGGTAGGGATTTACACCCTGCCCTGAAGAAACATTTCAAATACGGAAGCAAATGTAATATATTATTCCCAAAAAACAAAGGCTGCATTTCATTTATTGGTATTGAATATAGGAGAAAAATTAAAAAAAAACGATATTTGTTCCTCCAAAAGCAGATTTTTATGGTTAGTGATGAGTGTACATTATTAAAGCAATTTAAATCAGGTGAACGAGAGGCATTTGACCGATTGTTTAAAATGTATGCTCCGCAATTGGGATATTTTTGTCTTAGATTGGTTCGTCAGGAGGATGCAGAAGAGATTGTACAGGAGACATTCATAAAATTGTGGGAAACCCGGGATAAAATCAAGGTAGAGTTGAATTTTAATACTTATATCACGACTATAGCTAAAAATCTGATTTACGATATGTTTCGTAAAAAATTGGTGGAACAGCGTTATTATCAAAAATTTCAATCGTTGATTCAGGAACAATTGGCGGTTGAAAACGAACTTTTCAGAAAGAATCTTCAGGAAGTAATGTTCGATAGTATAAATAAACTTTCGGAACAACAACGGGAAGTAATGATGCTGAAATGTAAAGGTTTCAATAATGACGAAATCGCCGAATTGTTGGGGATATCGAAACGTACGGTAGAAGCTCACCTCAATAAAGCTTACAAAAAGTTAAGACAAGATCTCGGTGAAGTGAGGTACTACTTACTCTTTTTTACTTTTCTTTTAAATTAATAATTTTTCACCGTAGGCTACGTGTGTTTGTGGAGT
>UMCR01030355.1_pt1 | contig 11842 bp, 6 predicted proteins | sample 1964301 | NCBI WGS metagenome assembly UMCR01 (sample SAMEA4835975, study PRJEB28245) | human gut metagenome | biome: gut microbiome; material: fecal sample | place: Denmark | collected 2008
AAAAAACGATCAGTTTGCGTAGTCACTTCGAATCCATAGTTGTTATCCAGCACGGCTCGACTTATCCACAACCTCGGCCTACGGCCCATTTAGTAGGATGAGCGGCCGAGGATGTGGATAAGTCTCTTGCCTCAGCTCTACGCAGCGGCTGATCACAGTTAAAAAACTAAGCTTTTTGCGCTCAGGACAACGCGATCAAAGAACGATCGTACGGATTCGTTAGGGTTTTCTTGCCTTGACTTGCGCGGGTGGTCCAGAGATTAGTCGCGGGTTGTTTACAGTTGCTTTGTACGCCCGAAACACCTTTAAGGAACGCTCTTCGTTTCGAAGAGATCGTGCATGAGGTGTTTCAGACTGTCAGATACAGAGGATTTTGCGGAGAAAGCGTCAGGGCAAAAAGGTAGAGAACTTTCCGATTGACACATCCAAAAATAGAAATTACCCTTGCACGTCACAGACATTTTGAACATGCCTTGAGCCGCTATTTCTGTCAGTCAATTCAAGCTATTTATGAGCATTATCTACGACATCAAGGCATGGGAAATTTTTCGAGCCGTGTCAAAGACCGGTTCGTTGTCCATAGCGGCCTCTCACTGTGACGTTACGGTTTCAACAGCTTCACGCAAACTGACTCTTCTTGAAGAAGCTTTCGGAGAGCGTTTGTTTGTCCGAGAAAGCAGACCAATCGTTCTCACGCCGGCAGCAGTTGAGTTACTTGGTTATGTAGATGACTTACTGCAGGCCAGTCAGCGACTGCAGTCACTCATGCACGAAAACGACGCAGGTGATACAGGCACCATTCGTTTTATGCTGCCTTCGACGATCGGGGAATTTTCGGCTGCCTTGCTGTCTGAGTATGCGCGCTTTGCCCCGAATGTGCGTTTTGAATTGCAGATACCGATTGACATTGAAGCCTTTCGAAACGGCGGTGCCGATGTGCTTCTGTTAACTGGAGAACCGAACAATTCAGCGGGACTGATCAAAATCCCGAGAGGCACAATGTATTTTCTTGGATTGGCTTCGCCGTCCTGGGTAGAACGTTACGGTTTCGTTGAATCGCCTGACCAGTTGCCTGACTGTTCAGTCATGACGTTACCTTGGCATCCGTCAGGCATCACGACGGAACTGACGCGAGCCGGAGAGACGGTTCCCATACCAAAGGAACGGTTGACGGTATGTACGAATGCACGCGCTATAAAGAGCGCTGCTCTCGACGGCTATACGCTGGCACTTGACCTGCCGTTTTTCTACTGTGTTGAGGAAATTCTGCAAGGTCGGTTAGTGCCGGTTCTGAACGGCTGGCACCGTCAGTCACAACCGAACTATGTCGTTTGTTCCGCACAAAGCTGGAAACTGTCGCGTTGCCGAAAGTTTGCCCATTGGATCGCACATCGGTTGGAGGATCAATTTGCTGCGTGTGGTGAGAGGTTGCGCAAGGCCGGGGTGTTTCTTGAGTAGGAGTCGGAGAGCACTGGAAAAGAAAGACGTCCGAACATAAAAGAGCTCGGACGCCTGTCAGATTGAGACGTTAGTCGATTACTTCATTGCTTCCTGGCCGGCGCGCTTGCCGAAGACCATCGCATCGGCAATGCCGTTGCCACCGACTCGGTTGTCGCCGTGAACGCCGCCGGTGACTTCACCCGCAGCATAGAGGCCGGGAATGATTTTCCCGTTGGCGTCAAGAACCTGCGTTTTCACATTGATGCGAATGCCGCCCATGGTGTGATGTACGGCCGGGACAAGCATTGTGGCGAAGTAGGGACCTTCGGTAAAGGGAGCGTCACTGGCCATACTCTTGGTAAAGCCGAAACGATCCTTTTTGACCTTGCCGGTGACGACTTCGTTGTACATATCGATGGAGGCCTTGAGCTTATCGGCCTTCATGCCCGTTACTTTGGCCAGACCCTCGATGGTATCGGCTTTATAGGCTTTCCCAAGCTGCAGTAACTCGCCGATAGCCATGCCGCCGATGACGGTGTCTTTGTTCGGCAGGCGCATCTTGTTCATCACGACCCAGTATTTGCTTTGAGGCTGAGCAAAGATGGCCTTGCAAAGTTCGTCGCGCGGGGCGTCTTCATTGACAAAGCGTGCACCGTCAACATTGACGAAGATGCGGTTGCGACCGGATGGCCAGGAAGACATGATGCCCGTACCAGGAGTTCCACCCGGGTGAAGCTGAATGTAATCCAGATCGATCAGGTCTGCACCGACATCCTTGGCCAGTTTCAAACCGTCGCCCTGAGATGCTCTGAAGGAATTGGTGCTACCGATGGAAGAATCAAGAACCTTTTCCTTCCAGGGGCCAGTGTTGAGTTTTTGGCGAAGCTCAACGTTGGAGGCAAAACCGCCCGTTGTGATGATGACGCCCTTCTGAGCTGTGAACGTCACTTTCTTGCCGTTGTGTTCGGCCTCAACGCCGATAACGCGGCCGCTCTTGTCTTCAATTAGCTTTTCGGCAGTGGTATCAGTAAAGATTTGCACTTGTTTGGGATAGGCCCGAATGAAGGTCTCAAGCCAATTTGTGTAGGCAAAGCCGCCGCCGACAGCCGCCGTACTGTGACCGCGCGGGTAAAGACCGCCGACAATGGTATTGACCGTCGGGCTGAAATGAACGCCTTTGACTTCAAGCCAATTCATGACTGAGGGTGCTTGCTCAACAAGATAACGGGCGAGTTCCGGATTGTTTTTTTGGTGTCCGCCTCGCATCGTGTCTTCGAAATGCTTGTCGATGCTGTCTTTAATGCCCTGACGATCCTGACGTGACGGATCAACGGCGTTGTAGCCGCCGCCGGAGACAGCGGAACTGCCGCCCAAAAAGCCGAGTTTTTCAATGATGATGACATTGCCGCCGGCTTCAATGGCCGAGGCAGCTGCGGCAAGACCCGCACCGCCGCCGCCGATGATCACGACCTGAGATTCATATTTGTCGTTGAGTTCCTTCGCGGGGATTTCTTTGGAGAATTTTCTGAGGTCGACGCCGCTCTTCTTGAGGTTGGCAGATACGGCCGAAACAAAAGAGCTGCTTGTAATCGTTGCGCCCGTCACGGCGTCAAGATTGACGGTTTGATTTTCGAGAATTTGTTTTTTCAGGATGGCAATGGCTTTTTTGCCGGCGCCCGGTGATTCACGGTCGTCGACAAGGATGTTTTTGATGGCACCGTCCTTCATGATGACGTCAACGGTCATTGGCGCGTTGTGCCCCGAAACGGTTTCGGAATACACCTGATTACTCTCGGCAGAAACTCCTGCAGAGAGAAACGCTACCGAGATCGCCAGAGCGATTTTAGAGAGATGTTGAAAATGCATGGTTGACACTCCGAATAATTCACACAGATGTCAGTCTATGCAATGAAATTCGACATGTTTTGCAATCTTCGATTGCCTTTTGCAATTGTGCAAAAGAAGCAAAGAAAGGCTGCAAGATGCAGTGTTAGTTTGAAATCGACCGTCTAAGCCAAGCTGTGGTTACGCCATCTCTCAAGAAGTACAAGCAGACGAAGTGAGGGAGGTGGTCATGCCAGGATCCGGTGGAAGATAGGAACTGAGAGCTGTGCGTAATGCACTAACTGAAAAGATGTATATCGTCTAGTAGGTTGCATGACGGCGGTATTGATCTGCACACTGATGCTTTATCGGGAACATCACTATGGGTTGGACTCAAAATTTTTGAACGAAATCTCGTCTAAACTGCATCAAGCGGCTTAAGAAATCCGACGCACTTTGTGCCGTGAAAGTTTTGAGCCGTGACAACCTAAGGAGCAAAAACATGCGCTTTTCCAAATCCATTCTGGCTCTCTCGATTGGTGCGGCCATTGCCTCAATCAGTCTTCCGTCTCAAGCCTGCTTTACGGTTATTGTCGGCAAAGATGCGTCGGCAACCGGAGAAATTCTCATTGGGCACAATGAAGACAACGATCGCCGCATTATCACCAATCAATACTGGGTTCCAGCCGCCGATCACAAGGCGGGTGAAATGATCGAGTTCGAACCGTCGGCAGCAAAGATCCCGCAGGTCAAGCACACGCTTGGCTTCTGGTGGACGCAGACGTTAGCTCCGGAAGGCTCAAGTTTCTCTGACGGCTTCATCAATGAAAAGGGTGTTGTGGTTGTCTCCAACAATTGCAACATCACGATTGAAAAGGATCAGAAAGTCAACGACGGCGGCATCGGTTACGGCATCCGTCGCATCGTTGCAGAACGCGCCAACTCTGCTCGTGAAGGCGTCGACATTGTCATCGACTTGATGAAGAAGTACGGCTACTTCCACATGGGCCGCACCTACACGATCGCCGATCGCAACGAAGCCTGGCAGATTTCGCTGCTTCGCGGTCACCGTTACCTGGCTCGTAAGGTCGGCGATAATGAAATCGCTTTTATTGCCAATGCGTTTGCGTTTGACAAGGTAGACCTCAAGGATCCCAATGTCATCGCCTCTCCCGACCTGATTGAGCACGCCATTGAAATGGGCGCTTATAAGCCTGCCAAGGCAGGGGACTACTCTGACTTCTCATTCCGCGAGGCTTACCAACCTGAGGCTCGTCGCGTCTTCCCGCGCAATAAAGAGCGCGTCTTTACGCTTCTGGAAATGGTGACGGGCAAGGAATACAAGGACACGAACGATTATCCGGCTTATCTGCCCGCACCGAAGAAATACACGGTTGAAGACGTGCAGGCATTCATGCGCGGTCATTCGAAGTTTGAAAAGCGTCAGACCGGTTGGCACCATGAAACGATGCAGGACATCTGCAACATCGGTACGTTTGACTCCGTCGTGTTCAAGCTTGCCAAGGATCCGTTGCTCACCATGGCTTGGCGTACGGCCGGACGTCCGTCCGAACAGCTTTATACACCGGCTTTCCCGCTTGCCGGTCCCGCTATGGCTCAGACGTATATGACGCCTGAAGTCGGTACTCGAGCCCAATTCCATGCAACGCCTGAACAAGTCAGTTGGTCGGCTGATCGTCCGATTTATACGTTCCTTGCCCAGCAGTTCTTCCTTGACTGGATGGCACCGGCACGCAACGAGTTCATGAAGATTCGCAATACGGCAGAAAAGGAAAAGACGCAAGCCGCTATGCTTGCGCAAGCTAATGCCGCAAAACTTGCCAAGGTAGATCGTGAAAAGGCTCGCGAGTATCTGCACACTTGGAACGTCGGTGCATTCAATCAATCGCTCGGTGAAGCTGCTGCTCTGGTTCAAAAGCTCAATACGCACGTGATCGCAATCACCAAGCCGACGCTTTCGCAGGCTGACAAGGGTACAGTGGATGTAGTTCTGTACTCGGCAAAGGGCTTTGATGCCACGAAGATCGACCAAAAGGCGACCTTCTTCGGTTCTCCTTATCCGGACGGTAGCATCGAGCTCAACAAGGAAATGGCCAAGCCTGCCAAGGTTGTTTTCAAAGACGTTGATGCTGATGGTCTTAAAGATGCCGTGATCACATTCCCGGTGAAGGGTGCTGCTGCGTTCTCGTTTGCCGGCGTTGACTCCGAGCTCTATCTCTTCACCAAGGTTGACGGAAAACCGATCGCCGCCTTTGATACGGTGAAGTTCACGAAATAACTTTGTTCTGGGCTATGGACGATTCGCTTGCAAGAACCGTCTCAAGGCCGGATAAAGTCAACAAGACAAACCCGACGGTTGTTGCAGCTGTCGGGTTTAGTTTGCATAAAACGGGCGTACTTTGACATGTAGCAGTCTGTATGCTTTCTCTGTCAAATCGGTAGTTGCTCTGGGTGCGGTGATGACGCTCTACCGTTTGAACAGTTGGCTGGCCGCTCAGGGCTGTACCGTGAATAGCATGGGGCACGGAGTTGCAACTGAAAATCCCTACTGCCAGACATTCAGAACCTTTACATTTAGAGAGACAGAGCAAAAGGGAATGGTAAAAGGAACATCATTTACAAGCCGTTTAGAGGAAGATGATACGCCCGCCTTTAAGTGTAGTTTTGCTTAATGCGTGGTGACTGTGATGAGAGTCTGCCTCTATTCTCAAGAGTGGAACTCTAGAAAAAGGCATCGTGATGCACTATTGTTTTAGAATGTCTGAAAGGGCACAACCAGGAACTGGGTGTAAGACAGGATATGCTGTGCAAGTGGTGGTTAAGTTATTTAGGAAAATTTCCAAACAAAAACTGATGATGTAATTATTTTGTGAGGAAGAGATTGATAATGATGATGGATGTAAGAAATCAAATGAGTTCAGTTGGATTTGCTAAGGTAGTTAGCCTCAAAGAGCTACTGGAAATGAATTTGCATATCCCATGCTACCAAAGAGCATATAAATGGACAACAAGAAGCGTGAATCTCTTGATTAACGATTTGAAGGAGGTTGGCGAGGATGAGGATTGTAACGAATATAGGTTAGGGACAATTATTGTTGCTGCTAATGAAGAGAAGTTAGATATAGTTGATGGTCAACAGCGAGTGGTCACATTGATTTTGTTGTTGAAGGCGCTACGTAGGATTGGTGAACAAATAAATTTTAAAATTCCTCAAGATCTGGAGAAAGAAGATTACTTGAGGAACGGTGTAACAAAAGAGTCTATTATAAGGAATTATACTTTGATACGAAGCAGATTCCGCAGAATGGGATCTTCTTTTATCAAGTCAATAATGGTTTCACTTGACAAATTGTCATTTGTATTTGTTCGCGTCGAAAATGTTACAGAGGCGTTTCAAATATTTGATTCTCAGAACTATCGAGGGAAAAAATTGAATCCTCATGATTTGCTCAAGGCATTCCACTTGAGATGTATGAGTGAAGATTTAAAGGCGTGTGATATATCGAATATTGAAGAGAGAAAAAAGACTGCAGTAAAAACTTGGGAGAACCGGGATCAAGAAAAGATACATAAGTTGTTTAATGAATATCTGCATCGTATATATAGGTGGAAACTAAAGCTCCCAGTTGGTGATTTTACAGAATATGATATAGATGAATTTAAGGGTGTAGAAAGAAGCTTGGAATTTTCATATAGGGAAAGGGCAGAAATGGCGGGCACACATTTCCAAATTGGTCAATCATTTATTGCTGGTGAAGATTTTTTTAGCTATGTAGCATGGTACGAAGATTTAAGATCTCAGTTAAGTGTTTATGTGAGAGAAGAAGTTAAATGCAAATTTGAAGAGGGATTGAAAGGCGAGGGTAAGTTTAAACTCGAAGAGGCAGAAGGATGGATTGGCTTTAGGCATACCTGGAACTTGTTTGAATGCGTTTGTTTATGTTTTGTTGATAAATTTGGATTGGAATTTTTTGTAAAAAATAAAGAATATTTTGTTTATTTATTAACCTGGGCAATGCTTATTAGGACAAATAAGTCGAGAGTAAGTTTTTCTGGCATTAATAACTATGCTCTAGGGAACCCCCAAGATCGGAAACTAAATTTACCAGAAGTGAATATGTTTGCCGTGATCGATCAGGCTAGGATGCCGTATGAGATTTTGGAAACAACATTACCGGTAAATGATACAAAAGATAAGGACGTAAACGTTATGTGGAAAACCTTAAAGCAAATTTTGCTTAATTTGAACTAAGGCACTAGTTTTTTTAGCAAATCTAATCAATGAGAGGGGAGAGCGAATGAGCAAGGTTGATAAGTTACCCATAGGCTGGAGAACGGGCGAACTTTTTAGTGAAAATTTTGAATATATTGTCCCTATGTACCAACGTGATTTTGCCTGGGGTGAAAAAGAAATAAAGACGTTGCTAACAGATATAGCATTATTTAATGCGCCTGAATATTATTTGGGCTCGCTTGTGGTTAGCAAGACGTCAAGTGAAAACGGCAAAGATTGTTTTGAGGTTATTGATGGGCAGCAACGATTGACGGCGCTGTTTATGACACTTAGCATTGTTGATAGTTTCAATAAAAAGAATAGTGGAAAATCTGATTTTAATTTAAGGGGAGATGCGCCGATTCGCTATGAGTGTCGAGATAGAACTGAAAGATTCTTTAAGAAGATCAAGGAAATTCCTTTTGCAGAGTTTATTAAGAATGATTGGGATCTGGAGAATAAAGATTGTGGAATAGAGGTTGGAGCAATTGAAAATGCATTTAATGAGATTAAGAAATATTTTAAAATAAATCCGAAGTCAGAGCGAGTGTCTCAAGAGTGTATAGATAAAATAATATCGTTTAATGAGAGGTTGCAAAAGGTCAGAATACTTCGGGTTGAAGTTCCGGAAGGAACTAACCTTAATCGGTATTATGAGAGAATGAATACTCGGTCTGAGCAATTGGAACAGAGCGATATATTAAAGTCAAAGTTAATGGGGCAAATTGAGGCTAAGGAGGGTAGGGAGTTTTTCTCTAAAATTTGGAATGCTTGCGCAGATATGAATCATTATGTCCAAATGGGTTTTGATCCGGGGCTTCGTGCGGACATATTCGGTAATGAATGGTATAAATTGAATGTAGAGAAACTAGAAGATGTGTTGAATAAACCTTTGGGTCAAGATAAAAGCGAAAACAGCGGCGACGTAGTATCCATTGATGAGATTATCTCGAAAGAAATAAAAAATACTGTTGGTCCAGAAGTGGATGTTGTTGTTGATGATTCGAGATTTGAAAGTATTATCAGTTTTCCTGTATTTTTAATTCATGCTTATAAAGTTTACGTTAAACATCATGTAAAGTGCTTGGATGAGACTGTATCTGAGATGGATCCGAAAGATCTTAATGAAGCGAAATTGGTTGATATTTTTAAGTTGTCAACCTGGAACGAAGATTCTGCAAAAGGATTCATAAAGACACTTCTCTGCTTACGTTTTTTGTTTGATAAATTCTTTATAAAGCGTGATTTTTCAGATAAGTCATCAAAAATATCAGATGAAGGCAGATGGTCTTTAGTGTCTCTGCATTCCATTGATGATGGAAAGCAACAGAGCTATGTAAATACTCGTGATGGAGAAGATAAGAACTCGGATGATGATGCTAAGAACAAACGTTGCTTAATGATTCAAGCTTGTCTTAGAGTTTCTTATACCGCCCCTCGATCAATGCATTGGATAACCTGTTTATTAGATGAGATCTACACAAGATACTTGAATGCTGACTACAATCTCTCGTCAATATTGATTGATAATGTTACAAAGTGCTGTGAGAGAATAGCGGCAAAAGCTGTTAAAAACGATTTTCTTGATTGCCGGTTCAAAAAAACAGAGGGTTCTTTTTCCCGGTACTGCATGGGCGTTTGGACTCCTCATCTTGTCTTCCATTTTTTGGATTATTTGCTGTGGAGTAACCTCCAATCAGAGTTGAAGGATACTGAATTTGATTTCAAATTCAGAAACTCTGTTGAACATTGGCATCCGCAGAATCTTGATAAACATTTCGTAGGAAAGTGGAATGAGAAGGAACTTGAGGATGGTTTGGATGGTTTGGATGGTTTTGGGAATTTGGGGATTGTTACGACTTCAGCAAATTCGAAATTGTCAAATCTTGCACCTTCAACAAAGGCGACCGATCGCAAGGACATTATAGAGCAAGGAAGCCTTAAACTTCGGTTGATGAGAGATATAACTATTAAAAATGGATGGACTTATCAGGAGAGTAAAAAGCATCAAGATGAAATGATAAGACTTTTGAGTGAGTCTTGTGAAAAGATTTTATCTGTATCCGTTCACTGATTCTGCTCGGAAAGTTAGCATTGCAATATAATGAATTCGGATATTTACATTATATGGGCGAGAAAGCGAATCCGTTGTATGTGTTAAAAGAATGAGTGACATCTAAATTTGTGATCCATAAAGTCTTTTCGTTAACCTAATATGGTAACCGTTAACTGATCTTTTCACCATAGCGAAGTGTTGAACTTCATCTGTACTCCCTTCCTTTTGCATCGAGGAACCGAATGGGTGAAGTTCAAGGCTGATCTGAGCTCTACAAGTGTTGGTAAGCACACTCGCGCGCTGCCCACGTGTGTGAGATTCTGAGTATTCACATGTTCGAGAAGCCTCTTGCTAACTCTCAGATCTCTCAACCGACCCTTGACCGGAAACTTTTTCGGCGGACACAACGTTGAGCTGTATCAGATGCCAACCATCACTGCATTCCGTCAACATCAGAGGTTTTTTCTCCCAGTCGTCGATAGGATCAGATAAATCCTTATCGTGAAAATATCCAAAACAAACATCGTTTACTTGACTAAGAAAACGAAGTTCGGCATTAGTAAGCATCGAACTTAAACTATTGTTGTCACCCTCGAATTCATCCGCAGCGGCAAAAATGCCATTTATGCAGACAAAGCGGTAACTGCTCCAATCATCATTCAGGTTACAAATGATAATATTTTGGTTGTTGAAAGCTATGTCAATGTGCGGCCGCTTGACATGATCCCGCAGCACCGAATTCCCGGACACAATGTCAACAATATCGTCAAGATCATGGTATCGTTGACCATTGGCTCCAGTCCTGCGCGCAACTACCGTCAGATTATTCCATGCGATGTCGTGAGTCAGAGCCGGTTTCGCAGGTAGGATAAATCCGTAAAGTGCTTCACCACTCTCATTGATGACGCCCCATTTGCCTCCTTTTTTAGCCCAAAAACGGACGCCGTCCTCAAAATGACCATCTTCCGAGGCACGGTTGCAGAGCGTACTTAATCCTTCATAAGCACAAGGCAAAACTTGTTTTCCCTGATCGTTATAAAGGAAAAATTGCGCTTTGCTCGAAACCATTCTTCCATCGTCCGGTTCTTCACGCGGATCCTTAACGCAAATGAAAAGTCCGTTCGCACATTCAAAAACGTAGGAAAACTGGGGTGCAAGGATTTCCTGACCTGCAGAGTTGATAAGCCCCCAGCAACCACGTTCGGCTCGATTGCAATGTACTCCGTCCCCACCTCTTGGTTGTATTGGGGTAACGCTCACGGGAGCGGCATGTCGGTTGAAACAACGTATCGTTGCATAGCTTTTTTCGATCGACGACTCGGAGCCGTCTGTGTGCACCACAACAAACTTTCCATCGCTTTTTTTTGCCCAGGCGCAATCGCCTTGAAAGTATGATGCAACCTCGACGTAGACGTTTTCGGAAATTTGGTTAAAGGTTTCATTGAACAATCGATAGTCGTCTTCACCTTTGATTTTGAGAAAAACCCTCCCGCAAGCAAAACGCTGATGATGGTGTATCAATTCACATACAATATCATCCGCACTGTTTTCAGAACTATCACATTCGAACCACTTGTCTGTAGCGCGGGTTCCGTCGAGTCTAAAGAAGGTCATGCGTTTGCCGAATAGATCATATACCGCAAACATACCGTCGCCATATGGCCAAATCGGTCCATGAGACCAGTGCCAAAGGCTACACACTTCAAAACGCCGGCCTGAACCGTCCCAATCGCTATACTCCCAAAGAATACGCTGATTATGATCAGCTTTCGCGTTGTCAGTAGCAGGGACGGCCGTCGCAACTCCAAGATCGGCTACTTCAAAAGAGTCATAGGCATCATTCCACCAGGCTCCTGCGAACGGATCTTCATTATCTTCATCGAAAGATTCGGTGTCCCCCTCGGCGCTCGGTTCAGCCGATAAAAAATCAAGAATATTGTCAAAGTCGTCGGGATTCAATTTGTCGGACCTGTTACCGAGAGACCTGTTGTTAGGGGAGATAGTTTTGGTTTTCTTTTTCGTCATATCGATATTTCCTGAATGAATCTCTACGCAACTTTATGTTATTAAACAATTTTATTTTTGCCTTGGAGAGAAGATGTGTTAGTTGAAGCAAGAAACTCAAGTTCCTTTTGAATAATTTAGATCAACCAACATCACTCATTACAAAATCCACCGTTTCGGATTCTCAGACGCAAGCGTAAATTTTCACTTTGACGCAACGAGAT
>UMCR01000488.1_pt1 | contig 11655 bp, 5 predicted proteins | sample 1964301 | NCBI WGS metagenome assembly UMCR01 (sample SAMEA4835975, study PRJEB28245) | human gut metagenome | biome: gut microbiome; material: fecal sample | place: Denmark | collected 2008
TATAAAAAAAGCAGAAATAACTTTGCAAAATGCATTGATTGAAGTCGAAAGACAGTCAAAATTATCTGTTGCTTATAATCAGTCTCAACTTTCAGATAAGCGACAGTTATCCTTGAATATAGTAAACCAGCCATTAGAGACTGCTCTAAAAACAATTTTAAAAGGAACGGGATTTTTTTATAAATTGACTGATAAGTATATTATGATTGTTCCTGAAAAAAAAGAGACGAACTCTCAGGAAACAAAGACTGTAAAAGGAAAAATTGTAGATGAGAAAGGAGAACCTTTGATCGGGGTGAATGTGAAGGTAAAAGGAACAACTACCGGTGCTATTACGGATTTTGACGGAAACTTTCAGATTCAAGCTAAAAAGGGAGCGATATTGGAAGTGTCTTATATCGGATATTCATCTCAAGAAATCAAGGTAACGGATAGTAAACCTCTCTCCATTATGATGATGGAAGATACAAAAGTCTTAAATGAGGTTGTTGTAACGGCATTGGGTATTAAACGTGTTGAGAAGGCGCTTTCTTACAATGTTCAGCAAGTTTCGTCAGATGAACTGACTACAGTTAAAGACGTCAACTTTCTTAATTCATTAAACGGAAAGGTCGCGGGGCTAAACATCAATTCCAGTTCCTCCGGCATCGGGGGAGCCAGTAAGGTGGTCATGCGTGGTTCCAGATCAATTGAAAAGTCTTCTAATGCACTTTATGTAATAGATGGTGTACCTGTGAATAACGCAAGTCGGGATAAAGGTAATGTTACAGAAAATCCATTTGACTCGGGCGGTTCTTCAGACATGATTGCCGATATCAACCCGGAAGATATAGAATCCATATCGGTACTTTCCGGAGCTGCCGCGGCAGCTTTGTACGGGAGTAGCGCGGCGAATGGCGCGATCCTGATAACGACAAAAAAAGGTAGTGTTGACAAAACTACGATCACAGTTTCGCAAAACACAGAGTTTAGCCGTCCGTTCGTCACTCCTGATTTCCAAAACAAATATGGGACGAGCCTCGAGGGAGGACAGACTAACAGAAGCTGGGGCCCCTTATTGAATAGTTATAATTATACAGGTTATAATCCTATTGATGATTATCTTAAGACTGGAGTAACCACCACTGAATCTATATCGGTATCTACCGGAAATACGAAAAACCAGACCTACCTTTCGGCAAGTATGGTAAATAATAAAGGTATGGTACCTAATAATAAGTATAACCGCTATAACTTCTCATTCAGGAATACAACAAGCCTTTTTAATGACAAGATGACTCTTGACATTGGCGCCAGCTACATTAAACAGGATGACAGGAATATGATTGCCCAGGGTACGTATAGCAATCCTTTAGTATCTGCATATCTTTATCCGCGAAGCAATGATTGGAATTCGGTAAAAATGTTCGAAACATACGATGACCAGCGTAAAATTTACACGCAGAACTGGGATATGGATCCGGGTGGCTATCTTCTTCAAAATCCATACTGGGTCAATTATCGCAATCTACGTGATAATCAAAAACAGAGGTATATGTTTAATGCCGGATTAAGTTATGATGTATTTGATTGGCTCAGCATTTCGGGTCGGGTAAATGTAGATAATTCGGAAGAAAAAGGAACAAAGAAATACTATGCAAGCACGGTTCGCCAACTTACTGAACTGTCGGATAATGGATGGTATGGAGAATCTTCTCAGTCTAACAGACAGATATATGCCGACGCTATGTTGAACATCAATAAAACATTCAATGAAGACTGGAGTCTGAATGCTACATTAGGGGCTTCTCTACAAGATGTCAGAGCTGACGGACGTAGCATAAGCGGTCCTATCAGAGATGGTTCTATAGCTGGAGAAACGGCTTTACCCTCCAATGTATTTAATTTATACCAGATCAGTAACGCTAAAACCAAAAAAAGCCTCACCGGATGGAGAGAGCAAATGCAATCTGTATTCGCAAGTGCTGAAGTTGGTTATAAAGGGACATATTACCTTACCGCCACGATGCGTACCGACTGGCCTTCACAACTGGCAGGACCCGAATCAGTACAAAGTTCATTTACCTATCCTTCTGTCGGATTCTCTGTAGTTCTGTCGGAAGCACTTAAATTGCCTGAACAAATATCGTATCTCAAAGTGCGCGGTTCTTATGCGAATGTAGGGCTTGCTTTCCCTCGTTTCCTTGCCAATCCTACAAAAAGATGGTTAACGTCAAGCAATGAATGGAGCGAAGCTACTCACATGCCTGTAAGCAATCTTAAGCCTGAATATACACATTCGTATGAATTAGGGCTTACCGCGAAGTTCTTGAATCATTTCAATGTAGACTTCACTTGGTATAACACAAATACGATAGACCAACTATTCAATCCGGGCATTTCTCCCGGATCCGGATATGAGTCTATGTATGTACAACGTGGAGATGTGCGCAATCGTGGAATTGAGCTAAGCCTTGGCTATGATAACAAATGGAACGATTTTGGATGGGGAACTTCGTTTACTTTCAGTACCAATCAAAATAAAATAATGAAACTTGCCGGTGAAGTAGAAGATCTTACCACAGGAGAAAAGACTTCGTATTCACACTTGGATATCGGCGGACTTGGCGACGTTCACTTCTTGCTTAAAGAAGGCGGTTCACTTGGAGATATTTATTCCTCCCTTGATTTGGTACGCGACAGCGACGGTAAAATCTTTGTGGACAACAATGGGAATGTGGCTTTGGACAAGAGCAATAAAGGAGTGGACCAATGGCATAAACTCGGTAGTGTATTCTCTAAAGCAAACATGAGTTGGCGTAATGATTTCTCGTGGAAGGGAATCAATATGGGCTTCCTTGTTACAGCCCGTTTAGGCGGGGTGGTTTATTCACGTACCCAAGTTGCGTTAGACTATCATGGAGTATCTGAAGCCAGCGCTATCGCCCGGGATAAAGGAGGCTATATGGTTAATGGGGGAGATATGGTAAACGCTTACAACTGGTATGATGTTGTCGCTTCGGGCGATGGTGTTCCTCAATACTATACTTATGATGCCACAAACATAAGGCTGCAAGAAGCGTCGATAGGCTATACAATTCCTAGAAAATGGCTGAAAAATGTATGCGACATTACTGTTTCGTTAGTTGGACGGAATTTACTAATGATCTATAAAAAAGCACCTTTCGATCCGGAATCGGTTGCCTCTGCAATAGACAACTATTACCAAGGTATAGACTTTTTCATGATGCCGAGTGCCAGAAATATAGGATTTAGTACTAGAATTAAATTTTAATCCCACGAAAAATGAAAATAAAAATAAATACCGCAATTGCCTTGTTCATTTTCGTTTTGGCGACAGTAGCCTGTACGGATAAGTATGGTGATATTAACCGTGATCCATACGAGATTGATGATGAAGAGGCATCCAGAGATGGTTATAATATATCATCGAAAATGAGAACATTGCAGTTCAACGTAATACCAGTTGACGCAGGACGCTGCCAGTATACGGACCTTCTTCTCGGAGGTGCTTACGGTCGGTATGTTTCAGAATCAAAAGCCAATGCCTGGCCTAATAAATTTTCTACGTTTGATGCTCCGGACAGTTGGTCGGGAGTTATGTTCAACGAGGTCATTCCACAAATTTACCCTGCTTATAATGAGCTGAAGAATGTTACAGATGACGTTGTGGCTCTTTCTATAGCTGAGATTCTTAAAGTAATGGCCATGCAACGCGTAACAGATGTCTACGGACCTATTCCTTACTCCAAGATTGGTGTGGATGGGGCAATTCAGGCTCCGTATGACAGCCAGAAAGATATCTATATGAAAATGTTCGAAGAGTTGGATTCCGCTATTGAACAATTAACTGAACGGCAAACCCAATCAATTAGCCCGAACACCGACCTGATTTATGGTGGAGATTTGATGAGATGGATAAAATTAGCTAATTCTATAAAGTTGCGTATGGCCATGAGAATTGTTTACGCGGAGCCAACAATAGCCAAGACTCGGGCAGAGGAAGCGGTGAGCCACTCCATCGGAGTTATGACTTCCAATGCAGACAACGCGGTGCTGAAAACATTTGGGGTGGATGGTAATCCGCTGAATGTAGCCATTAAATTTAATGCCGGAGACCATCGTTCTGTGGCTGATATGACTGCGTACATGAATGCGTATGGAGATCCTCGCCGCGCTGCTTACTTCGAACCTTCCGGATTCACGGGAGTAGACTATTCGGGCTACCGTTCAGGAATAAGTATAGGAGGAGAAAGTGAGTTTATTAAATATTCTCTGATTAAGATTTCTCGTGATACCCCTTTGCAATGGATGAATGCCGCTGAAGTAGCGTTTCTAAAATCGGAAGGCGCTTTAAGAGGATGGAATATGGGTGGAGAGTCCGCAAAGACTCTTTATGAACAAGCTGTGGCACTTTCATTCGAGCAATGGGGAGTTACTGGGGTAGATACTTATTTGGCCAATAACACAGGTACCCCGAATGGATATACGGACCCTGCGGGCACTTATACTTACAGTTCCAGACTTACGGATGTAACTGTTATGTGGGATGAAACTGCTGCGTTTGAGAAAAAACTGGAGCGCATAATTGTTCAGAAGTGGCTCGCTAACTATTTGTTAGGACATGAAGCATGGGCCGACCGCAGACGTACCGGATATCCCCGCATGATTCCAGTAGTGGTTAATAACAGTCAAGGCTTGCTTACTGATGACGCTACTCCCCGCAGAATGCCCTATCCGGCACAGGAGGCGGTTACAAACAAGAAAAACTATGACGAAGCTCTTGTTATGCTCCGGGGATCTGATAATATCGCTACCCGTTTATGGTGGGATTGTAACCCTAATAATTAATAAAAAAACTATGAGAACAATACTTTTAAAATTCACAGCTTTTTTTGTGCTTGCTCTATTCATCTCATCTTGTGACGATTGGACAGAAACAGAAAGCTTGCACATAAACGAGGCGGATGTAAAAAAAGATAATCCGGAATTATATAAAGAATATCTTGAAAATCTCCGCAAGTACCGTAATTTAGACCACATGCTTACGTATGTCTGGTTTGATAACAACAATGCCAAGACACCCGCCAGCAGGGGAGAGCATATTAACGTTGTGCCCGATAGTGTGGATGTCATTTCACTTCTCCATCCTGACAATTTGAATGAAAGGGAACTTAAAGAGATAGATGAGGTTCGCGAACGCGGCACCAAGGTTATATATACAATCAGCTTCTCGAATATTGAGGTGCTGTATAAAGCAAAAGTCGATAGCGAACCTGCTCCTGAAAAAGGTAGCGAATCTGGTGAAGACGAGGGTGAAGGCGAAGAACCGGAGCCGGAAGTTGATGGATTTCTCGCGTTCTGTGCAGAGTATATGGACTACAACCTGTCGCTTGTGAGCAAATTTAATTACGACGGTCTGGCCGTTTATTATGAAGGCAAACTTCCGAACCACATGCAGGAAGAAGAAAAGGCCATCTATTTTGCGCGACAAGAGGCTTTTATGAGTAAAGTGAGAGCATGGGTGGCAGATAAAGGCGATAAAATGTTTGTCTTTGAAGGTAAACCGCAGAATCTTGTTGACAAGTCAGTGCTGGAACAAACGTCTTACATCGTTCTCCGCGAGTTCGCGGCAACTTCCGGCGATACATTTGATTTTGCCATGAGAATGGCCGGAGTGGCCGGAGTTCCCACGGATCGATTTATTCTGGCGGTAAGTGCCATTCCTTTAGACCCTAACGATAAAAATACAGGGCGTTTTGTAGATTCATCGAACAAGCCGACCATTCCGGCCATTACCGGTGCGGCGGACTGGATTGCTTCGTATTACGGAAAACCACGCCTCGGATTGGGTATATATAATGTTCAATATGATTTCTATAACACGAAACAGATTTATCAATACACTCGGGAGGCTATTTCAACAATGAATCCTGCGCCTAAAAACTAATTTGAGATGAAACGAAATATTTTTTTATATGGATTGACAGTCGCGATTGCATTTGTTGTGATTGGCTGTTCGAAAGATGAAGACCCGGGTACTAAATTCCTTGAGAATAAGGTCTTCATATCTACGGAAACAAAAGTCAATACGGTGTTGGTTAAGCCTGACATCGCAGACGCTGTCGTAAAGAGCATTAAAGCTGTTTTGGCAATACCCGCTACGGAGGAAATAGAACTGACCTACAAAGTGGATCCTTCGATGTTGGAGGCTTACAAAAAAACATATTATGATGAAAATGTAGTCATGCTTCCTGCCGAATACTATGAGTTTACAAAGCCTAAAGCAGTAATTGGCAAGGGCAGCATTCGCTCAACAGAGGCAGAACTTGTACTTAAGAATATAGCTAACCTTAATGTTGACGAAACCTATGTCCTTCCGGTGCGACTTTTCGAAGCGGGCGGTATGCCCATCCTTGAGAGCGGACGTACCATTTACTATATATTCAAAGAGGCGGCACTTATCAACACTGTCGCCAATATGGAACAGAACTACTGTGAAGTGGCATGGAATTCCCGAGATCTCATCTCGAACATGTCTGAGATTACGATGGAGGCACTTGTTTTCTCTAAAGCATGGTCTCGCGAAGGCTCTGATAGCGATATTTGCACCCTTATGGGAATCGAAGGCTATTTGCTTCTGCGTACCGGTGATGACTTCTATCCCGGACAACTTCAAGTTGCATTTTCCAATGAGAAATTACCCGGTAAAGACGCTACTAAGGTTCTGCCCCTCAACGAATGGATTCATCTGGCCGTAACGATAGATGGAGCAAACAAGAAACTTAAGGTTTATGTCAATGGGGTATTACAGTCTGAAACCGAGATGCGTAGTAGTACGACGTTTAACCTTACAAGAACAGGCGGAGATGATAGAAAAGGGTTCTGTATCGGCCGTTCCTGGAGCGACAACCGCTGGTGGCAGGGTGAAATGTGCGAATGCCGGATATGGAACAAAGTCCTGACTGAAGAAGAGATAAATGCCCGTAACCACTTCTATTATGTAGATGCAACATCCGAAGGACTGGTAGCATACTGGAAATTCAATGAAGGTGACGGAAATGTGGTTAATGACCACTCCGGGAATGGCAACCATGCCACCGCAAAATCGAAGATTGTATGGCATTCGGTCGAACTTCCTGCAAAAGAATAAAATGGTTGAACAATTAAAAAACGATTCTTATGTATATTAATAAAATGAGACATATAGTATTCTCTGTTTGGATGTGTGTGATAGGAGCCGTGTTGTTTTCCTGCGCGGACGATCTGAACACCGGAAACGTGGATACCACTGCTTATGAGAATTCAAAAAAGGTTTTCTGCTATGTGAAAAACCTCAAAGGTCCCAACAAGCGCATTGTCGATCTGTATAACAGCGAAGACCCTAAATTGGAGATAGCGGCTGCATTAACGAAGCCCGCGGATTTTGCGGTAGACGTGAAATTCAAGATTGACGCATCGGCTCTTGCCACATACAACAAAGCCAATGAAACTGATTTCGAAATACTGCCCACCAAGTTGGCAAGTATCGAGAACGAAGGTTGTGCGGTTGTGCCACCGGGAACACTCTCTTCGATTCCTGTGTACATTACATTAACCTCTTCCGACGAGCTTACTGAAGGAAAAACCTATGCGCTTCCTATAAGTGTTGAGTTGTCGACAGATGGTGTGGAACTAACCGATGCCCAGAAAACCTATATGTATTTCATTAAGGCTCAGGGCAACCGTCTGAACCCGACAAAACCCGGTGATTTAATTGTGGTAAGTTGTATGGGCGACGATACCAATCCGTTAAACAATGGCGAAGTTTACCTTAAGGAAACCGGACAGCCACTGTTTGATATCGTGGTGCTTTTCTCGGCTAACATCAACCTCAATGCCGAAACCGGACGTGTAAACGTACATTGTAACCGTAATATCCGTAACTTCCTTGATAACAGGGAAAAGTATCTCGTACCGCTCCAAAAGAAAGGTATCAAAATTGTTATGGGCATTCTCGGTAATCGTGACCAGTCGGGAGTTGCTAATCTTACCCGTGAAACTGCTACCTACTATGCACAGGAATTAAAAGCCTTTGCAGAGGCCTATGAACTGGACGGATACTTTTTCGATGATGAATACTCGAATTATGCGCCGGGCCCCGGATTTGAAAATGGGTCAAGTCGCGAGGCGGCTTCACGCCTGCTTTTTGAAACCAAAAGAGCTATGCCCGACAAACTTTGTCTTCCATACAATTACGCAACCACATCAAGGTTAGTAGAGATTGACGGTGTAAAACCCGGACAATACATTGATTATGTGATCGCTGACTATCCGGGTGCCCCGTCTACCTATCAGTATCCGGGAAGTGTGGATAAGCAAATCGTGACGTATGCCATGGAATTTGCACTAAACAAAGGGCTTCGTAACGCGAGTACTTTCCGTTCGGTTAGGCACCAGGGTGGAGCGATGATATTCGCTTTCAATCCTTCAAAAAACCATCCTTCGGGATTGACTGTAGAAGGCCAGATCGGGTATCTGAATAACGTAGCGCAAGGCTATTGGGATCAGGATGTGTATTGGACGGGAGTTTCCTATCCGATGGATTGGTAAGCTATGATTTCTAACTAAAAAAATGTAACATGAAAAAGATATTCATACTAATGTTTATTTCCGCACTCTTATGGTCGTGCGGAGATGACGACAAAGAAGGAGTGGTTCAAAATGCTTCCTTAGAGTTGAGCACGGATGTACTGACATTCGATTACAACGGCGCGGGAGAGGTTGCCTCTGTCAAGGTAACGTCTTCGGAAGATTGGGAACTCACCGGTCGTCAGGATTGGGCGACTCCATCCGTTGGAAAAGGTAAATCGGGTGAGTCTGTTACTTTTATGCTCCAACCCAACAGGGATGAAGTAGCCCGTGAAGTTGATTACATCTTCTTCTGCGGTAATACGAGCTGTAAGTTAACGATCGTACAAAATCCGCTGAGTTATTCCGAAAATGTATGGGATGATGGAAAGAGTGATTTCTCTTTCAATGCTGATGGAGGGTATATAACAAGGGCCATAAAATCAAATGTGGAACTTGCCTATGAAATCAGCAATAATGTAGACGAATGGATAAAATTAGGCGACGTAGCAAGTGATACACCTGAAAAATGGTATCAATTCCATATCACTCCAAATGAAGGATATGCGGAACGCACAGCTACTATAACATTGTTCAAGGGCACTGATGCTGAAGAGGAATTAACCATTAATCAGGAAACCCGAAATGACATTCTTATTGAAAAAGAATCATGGGATGTAGGACTTGAAGCCGGGACAGTTACCGTAAAAATACGTTCTAACATTAATATAACTGTTCGTACTGACTATAAGTCAAATTGGTTAACTATGACCAATGAAAGCGATTATGTAGATACAGAGATACCTGGGCTGAAAGAAAAAAACTATACATACTCTTTCACTAAGGCAGCAGGTTCGCGTATTGCCACCGTAACCGTTTCCGGTTCGAATATCTATAAATCATTCACTATTAGGCAGAGCAACCCTAACCCGACATTTGTTGTAATTCCCGATAAAACATTTCTGAATTATCTTCTCAACAAGGAAGGTTTTATCATAGAGAACGGGGAAAAATACGAGTTGACCGATGCCGGACATAATGCTACGGAAATTAACTTCAGCGGCTCTGTCCTTTCCTTGGAAGGTATAGAAGCATTCCCTAAGCTTACGAAACTAATTTTTTCCAACAGTGCTATGAGTGAATTGGATCTTAGTAAAACGAAGCTGACAACACTTAATTTATCCAGCCTTAGTGCACTAACGAAACTTGTACTTGGGGATATTCCGGTCGAATCATTGACCATAGAGAATGCTTACAACAGGACTCCGGATAAATTTAGCATTAGCGGCACCAAGTTGAAAACACTTTCTTTGGCATATACAACCCAACAAGCTGTTTGGTATGATTCAATGAAAGAGATCGACCTTTCCGGTTGCCCTGCGCTTGAGTCGGCCGATTGTCGCCGAAACGGCAAGAAACTGACAGCCGTGTATATATCACAGCAGCAGAAAACCAGAATGGATAATGGCCAGCTAACCGTCACTTTATCAGATGGTGTTGATCCAGGAATTATACAGGTTAAATAGTTTTTGACCTTAGTTATAGGTAAGTAGTATAAGGTGTGTCTCCGGACACACCTTATCACCTTTCACTATCTTATATTATAGATTCACAGTAAACCAAAACCAATGAAAACCTTTTTTCCAACCAGATATCCGGAACATCTGTTTCTGGCTATCCTTCTCATTATCACCTCTTGCGGACATCCGACAAAAAACACAGAGGAAGATGATTTTTCCACCTATGTAGACCAGCGCATCGGTACAGGCGGTCACGGCCATGTTTTTATGGGAGCCAATGTACCTTTCGGGCTTGTTCAGCTGGGCCCTACAAGCATACCCCAAACATGGGACTGGACATCGGGCTATCACATTTCCGATACTACGGTAATTGGTTTCAGTCACCTGCACCTGAATGGCACCGGCATAGGCGATTTAAGCGATATTATACTGATGCCGATAGTAGGCAGCGTAAACCATAACCGCGGAACGCACGAAAGTTATGACACCGGCATGTGGTCTTACTTCGGCCATGCAAATGAGCGGTTTGCTCCGGGCTATTATGCTACGTTTTTGGATCGCTATCAGGTTGGTGTGGAACTTACCGCCACAAAAAGAGTCGGTTTCCATAAATATACTTTTACCAAAGAAACTGATGATGCCCGTATCGTTATCGACTTGGAGAATGGTACCTGCTGGGACACCCCGGTAGAGGGGAGCTTAGTTGTGCTGGATAATCAAACAATAGCCGGGCATCGTTATTCCAAAGGCTGGGCAAGAGATCAACGTATATATTTTATCGCCAGGTTTTCCAGACCATTTAAAGAATTTCGTTTATACGACAAGAATACGTATATAGAAGAAACTACATATACATCTAAACAAGTATATGGAGAAGCTATTTATAACACTGTGGGTACAGAGCCTATTTATGTAAAAGTAGCTTTATCACCGGTGAGCGTTGAAAATGCGGAACTAAACCTGGATGCTGAACTCGAAACCTGGGATTTTGAAAAAGTAAAAAGGGAAGCTTATAATAGCTGGAATGAAGAACTCTCAAAAATAAAAATAAAAACCTGGGATGAAAGTATAAAAAGAATCTTCTACACCGGATTATATCACACCATGATTGCCCCTTCTGTTTTTTGCGACGTAAATGGAGACTATAGAGGCGCAGATGGAAAATATTATACGAACGATGGATTCACAAATTACACTACTTTTTCATTATGGGATACCTATCGGGCGGCGCATCCGCTAATGACATTAATACATCCCGAAAAGGTGGATGATATGATAAATACAATGCTTCATATTTATAAGCAACAAGGAAAATTGCCTGTATGGCATCTTATGGGGTGCGAAACAGACTGTATGGTAGGCAATCCTGTTATTCCGGTAGTTGCGGATGCTATACTGAAAGGCTTCAAAGGATTTGATCATCAATTAGCCTATGAAGCAATGAAGGAATCGGCTATGCTGGATGAACGTGGGCTTAAGTTGTACAGAGAGTATGGCTATATTCCTTTCGACAAATATAATGAAT
>UMCR01001231.1_pt1 | contig 11611 bp, 10 predicted proteins | sample 1964301 | NCBI WGS metagenome assembly UMCR01 (sample SAMEA4835975, study PRJEB28245) | human gut metagenome | biome: gut microbiome; material: fecal sample | place: Denmark | collected 2008
CTGCGACCACTTCATCCGCACCCTGCCCCAGGGGTACGACACCCCGCTTTCCGGGGAGACCACCGGCGTGTCCCAGGGACAGATGCAGCTTCTGACCATCGCCCGGGCCATGCTCACCGACCCGGCCATCCTGGTGTTGGACGAGGCCACCTCCAGCGTGGATACCCGAACCGAGGTGGAGATCCAGAAGGCCATGGCACGTTTAATGGAGGGCAAGACCAGCTTTGTCATCGCCCACCGCCTGTCCACCATCCGCAGCGCGGATCTGATCCTGGTGGTGCGGGACGGCGACATCGTGGAGCGGGGCACCCACAGGGAACTGATGGCCCGGAACGGCTTTTACGCCTCCCTCTACCGCAGCCAGTTCGAGGCGGCGTGACGGGAGAAGGTGGCCCGTCACTTGCCCCAGGGCCTGCGTTGCTGCCCCTTTTACCCTTCCTTTAAATATTTGCCCACAACTTTATAGCATTTTTTCATTTTGGTGTGAAAAGGAGCCCGTTGCAGAACCGTTTTATTCTGCAACGGGCTTCTTGTTTTACGTTATATGTGCAAGAATTTCATAATGATTTTTTGCTGGATCCCGCTACGGTTGACCCGCAGCCGGGTGTCTGCGGAGGGTGCCAGCTTTTCATAGTTATCGGAAATCACATCCGGGATTCTCCCGCCCTTGCTGTCAAAGCGCATGGCCTTGTGGATCAGGAAGGAGCTCTCCAGGGGGTTCAATAGCTATAAACTGTCTCCGTATGAATGAAATCTTTTCCGTGTCCAAAAGACCACATTCATCAGGATCACAATAAGTCCCGTCACGGTTATCGCTGCCCAAAACCCCATATTGATTCCGAACAGCTCCGTTCTTCCGAACAAATTCATCCATATTGTGTTCCAATTGATTGTCATATCATGCACACTCCCTTCCTGTTACAGCAGCTCCCCAAAATGACGCACATAGGCTTTCTTAATACTGGTCGCCAACACCATATACAACAAAATGCAGGGGATCAGGTAAGCAAAATAAGCTGTGGGGAGGGCGACAAATCCGAGCATTTTTCCCAATGCGGTAAAGGGGATGACCGTCAGTACCGCGATGCCGGTAAAGGTCAGCAACGTCACCGGGGCCGAGGCGCGGCTCTGGATAAACGGCAGTTTCGGGGTTCGGATCATGTGGATCACCAGCGTCTGGCTCCACATGGATTCCACAAACCACCCGGCATGGAACATGGCCGCATAAGTAGTCTGCATTTGTGCCAGTTCCGCTCCTCTGTAATGAGCAGACAGGTCATTATAAAGCACGCCGCCGGAAACGAATATCGGGCAGAAAACGAAGTACAGAAAGGCGTATGTTGTCCAGTCGAAGATAGAACTCGTAGGCCCGATCCAGATCATAAAATTCCCAATGCTGGATGCTTCCCACTTGCGTGGAACAGCGATAAATTCCTCATCCACGTTGTCCCAGGGGATGGCGGTACAGCTCAGATCATAGATCAGGTTCAGCAAGATTAGATGGACGCTCTCCATCGGCAGGAAGGGAAGGAGTGCCGAGGCTGCCAATACCGAAAACATATTTCCAAAGTTGGAGGAGGCCGTCATTTTGATATACTTAATCATATTGGCATAGGTTTTGCGGCCCTCAATGATACCCTGCTCCAGTACCATCAGGTCTTTTTCCAGCAGGATAATGTCCGCCGACTCTTTTGCAATATCTACTGCAGTGTCCACGGAAATGCCAATATCCGCCGATTTCATCGCCGCAGCGTCATTGATGCCATCCCCCATAAAGCCTACGGTATGGCCGCCGCTCCGCAGGGCCGTCACAACACGTGCCTTCTGATCCGGCGAGAGCTTGGCAAATACATCCGTAGATTCTGCCACCTGGATCAGCTCGTCATCGCTCATGCGTTCCACATCGGAGCCGAGCAGAAGATTGCTTACCTTGAGGCCCACCTGCTTGCAGATACAGCGGGTCACACGGTCGTTATCTCCGGTGAGGATTTTTGTGGTGACGCCATGGGCTTTCAATGCCCGAATCGCCTCCGCGGTGGACTCCTTGGGCGGATCAAGAAATGCAAGGTATCCCATCAGAACCATATCGCACTCGTCCTTGACGCTGTATGTATCAGCGGCAGGAAGCGCCCGTTTTTGCGCAATGGCGATTACGCGCATCCCGTCCTCATTCAAATCGGCTACTGTTTTCAGAATCGCCTGCCGAATTTGATCGGTAAGTGGCTGCACCTCTCCCTGATATTCCGCATGAGAACAGATGGAGAGCATTTCTTCTATGGCACCCTTGGTAATCATTTGCCGTTTCCCGCTGGTATCCTCTACAACCGTTGAAAGGCGGCGCCTGGTGAAGTCAAACGGAATCTCGTCTACCTTGTGGTAAACTGCGGAGAGATCGGCCAACTGGTGATTGGCCGCTTCTTCCTCCTCTGTCCGCTCAATAATCGCTATATCCATCAAATTTTTATATCCGGTCTGGAAGTAGCTATTCAGGTACGCATGTCTTAAAACACGAATATCTTCCTTTCCGGTCACATCCATGTGGTACTCCAGAACCACTTTGTCCTGGGTCAATGTGCCGGTTTTATCCGTGCAGAGTACATCCATCGCCCCAAAGTTCTGAATAGAATTTAAGTTTTTCACGATGGTCTTTTTCTTTGACATGGACATCGCACCTTTAGCAAGGCAGGTGGTGACGATCATCGGCAGCATTTCAGGGGTGAGGCCCACTGCCACGGAAATGGCGAACAGAAACGCTTCCAGCCAGTCACCCTTGGTCAGACCATTGATGAAGAATACCACCGGTACCATCACCAGCATGAAGCGAATCAGGACCCAGGAAACTGCGTTTACGCCTTTCGTAAAATTGGTTTCCACTGCTTCTCCCGCGACAGACACCGCCATGGAGCCGAAAAGGGTATCATCACCTACGGCTACCACGACCGCCGTTGCACTCCCGCTGATGACATTGCTTCCCATAAAGGCGATGTTCGGGTAATCTGTGATGGAATCGTATTCCTTCTCACAGACAACCGGAATCTTTTCGATGGGATCGCTCTCCCCTGTCAGGGCCGACTGGCTGATAAACAGGTCTTTGGCCTCCAGCACCCGTACATCCGCCGGAACCATATCGCCAGCGGAGAGATGAATAATATCACCGACTACCAAATCTTCCAGAGGGATCTCCTGCTTCCCGTTGTTCTTTCTTGTAACCGTGCAAGTGGTGGTAATCATCGCCAACAGCTTCTCCGCGGCATTCCCCGACCGGGATTCCTGGACAAACCGAAGTGTACCGGAAATAAATACCATCGTAAAAATTATAATGATGGTAAGCGGAGCCACATCCTCCGGTGCATGCTGAAGGATCGGTACAACAATATCGGTAAAAATAGATACGACTGCCAGGCAGAACAAAATTGCGGTAAATGGATTGATAAACGCCCCTGCCAATCTTGCAACAAGCGATTTTTTCTTTTCGTGCGTTACTTTATTCCGCCCAAAAGCGATCCGGTGGGAAATCACCGCCTTATCACCCAGTCCGGTCAGCGCAGTATCAAGCTGCTTCAAAACCGGTTTGATTTTATTGCCTGCTGCAAAGGCCAGCTTTTTGTTGGCCTCATCCCTGCGAACCATATCCGCAGCCGTTTTATGAACCGTGATTTGGCTCTTTTCCTTTTGATACATTGGGGTTGATACCTCCTTTACTTTTTAAATGAGCATCAGCCACCCCCAAAATCTATTCATAGTCTTACGGGTGCGGTTGCTCGATCTACTTCGAGAAGGGCCAGCATCCATAAAACCACCTCCTTTACCATAAGGAACGCTGCCGGCTATTTTCCTGAACTCTGGTACCGGCCGGATTTTCCGATCCAGTACACATCCGCGCCGGATAGGACCATCCAGCCGACCATACACCATAAAAACCCGCTTTTACGAAACGCGTACCATGCTCCGCTGAGTAAAAAAATGATACCGCTTGTGGCGATCATCATCCCCACATTTCGGCAAAGGGGACGAATGTGGATTTTTCTTTTTTCTTCCTCCGGCATTGTCTTCCATGCTGTAATATGATTAACCGCCTTACCGGAATAGAAGTAAATACCCGCAGCGAGAAAAAGAATGCCAAGGAAAAGGCAAGCGCCATTCATAGGTTCTTCTCCTTCCTTTTTTCATTTCTCCACCCATTTCTAATCCTGTTCAACTGGGCTATTTTAGAGAGCAGTATAAAAAGCAGGATAATGAGGAAAAGCTGAAACACATCAGTTACAACCAGCCAGCTTTGAAAGAGAATCCTGCGGAATTCTGGAAAGGCAAGAACTGCCGCTAAAACACCGGAGGACAGCGCCGCATAAATAATATTTGTCACTCTAAGCCAATGCGATAAGAGCAATTCAAACTTCATATCTGTCCCTCCTATACCAATTCCCATCCGGCGCTGACTACGCTGGAGAGCGTCAAAAGTCGGTTTACAATCGCCTCGGCCATCTGAGCCTTTGCTTTACCAACGGAAAGAAAATCCGCCTGAATCTCTACCTTGCCGCCAATTACATCACTGCTCTCCAAATTCGTAAGATACAATGTTTTACACGAATTGCTGTTGATCAGAAGCGCGCGTATTTCTGTTTCCGCATTTTCCTGACAGGTAACAGAAATGCGGTAGGTTCGTTCCGTTTCTTCACCGCAGGTAATGGGCCTGATCTTTACCGCCAGCGGCCGGAACAGCAGATTTGAAAGAATCAGAATAACCGCTGCGGCAACCGCAAAAAGACAGCTGCCGGAACTGGACAGTACACCGACAGCGGCCGTACACCAAAGAGTTGCTGCTGTATTTAGCCCACGGACGGTTCCGCCCTCCTTAAAAATCACCCCGCTGCACAGGAATCCAACGCCGGACACAATGTAACTGGCAATCCGGTACACCTCATCCGAGCCGGACATGAGCGGAAACATCAGGAACAGGCAGGCCCCCATTGAAATCAGAACATTGATACGGATTCCGGCGGGATGGCCGGTAATCTGGCGCTCTAATCCGATCAAGAATCCCAATAGAACCGAAAGACCGATCCGGCCCATAAACTTCAATACCCCATAGGGTCGCCCCCATTCTCAAATTTTTTTTACAGGGCAAAGTATAACTGTTTTTTACTGTTAAGCCTATGGCTAAATCCTTGCGATTCCCTTGCTTTTCGGCAAGAAAATAAGCAGTCACCATCTGGTGACTGCTTATATATTTTAACGATGACTTTTAAACCCTTTTTCATACGATTGCTCTGTTTACATCTAAATTTCTGATTGTCGGAGCTTATCATTAAATTTATATCCAATTCCCCAAATGGTAAGTATATATTCCGGCGCATCCGGGTTTGGCTCTATCTTTTTTCTCAGTTTGCGTATAAAGGCCATAATATTACTGTCCGCAGTATAGTATTCCTCCGCCCAAACCGCCTGATAGATCTGCTCTTTTGTAAACACCTCTCCACGATTCCGGGCCAAGAAATAGAGGATGTCAAACTCTTTGGGAGTAAGCTGGATCTCTGCGCCGTCCCGGATAACACGGCGGCTTTTGGAATCAATCAGAAGATTTCCGCAAACCAAAGAGGTGCTGGCCGCTTCTGGGATTGCCTCTCCCAACTCCAGCATGAGAGAGTCGGATTTTCCTGCATACAACGCCTCCAAGGCGTCATACAGTTCCTTCGCTGCCTGTGTCTGTGGATGCTGGGTTTGGAGCGTATTGCAAAACCACTGTAAGGTAAGGAAATCCAATGATACAAAGTTTACTCTCTTCATCAAGTCCCCTCCCCTACAACAATGTATGGTATTTCTGAATATACCACCGTTTGGCGGCCGTTACCAGCAGCATATAGGCCAGAATGGTGACCGCCAGAAATCCAAAATACCAAAGCGGAAGGGGAGCCAGGCCGAGCAGGTGGGCCGCTGGGGTATAGACAATCGCAGTAAGGATCAAAAGCCCGGCAGAGGTGACCAGCCATACAACCCCGGATGCCCTGCTCCTTAGAATAGAAAGCTGCTTTGTGCGGAGCAGGTGCAGAATAAGCACTTGCGTCCACATAGACTCTAAAAACCATCCTGTATGGAATAGAATTGCAAATTGACTCTGCATCGCAGAGGACAATTCTGTAAAATTGTCTCCCAGTAAAGCTGGACACAGGATAAAGTATAGAAAAGCAAAAGTCGCCAGATCAAACAGGGAGCTTAACGGGCCGAAAAAGCGCATGAAGCGCCCCAATGTTTTTCCTGACCACTCGCTTGGTTTTTCATAGACATCCGCATCGACGCGATCCCACGGCAAAGTCATGCACAGAATATCGTAAAGGAGGTTCAGCAAAAGAAGTTGAAGTGCCGTCATCGGCAGGAAGGGTAAAAAGGCGCTGGCAAGTACAATCGAAAAGATATTGCCGAAATTGGAGGACGCGGTAATCCGTATGTACTTTAACATATTGGCAAATGCTTTCCGCCCCTCTAAAATACCCTGTTCCAGCACATTCAAATCTTTCTTCAGCAAAATCACATCCGCAGATTCTTTTGCGGCTTGTGTGGCCGTGTCTACGGAAATCCCCACATCTGCCGCTGTCATGGCGGCTAGATCATTCATTCCATCACCCAAAAAGCCGACTGCATGACCATTCTCGCGCAGCATACGGATGATCTGAGATTTCTGTCCGGGGGAAAGCTGGGAAAAAACGGTTGTCTTTTCTACGGCAAGAAGCTGTTCATCCTCAGACAGCTCCTCCATTTCTTCTCCGGTTAAGATATGTTCTGTCTCGATTCCCAGCCTCCGGCAGATGGAAAGGGTTACACTTTTTTGATCGCCAGTCAGTACCTTTACCTGGACATGGAGCTGCTCCAATTTCTGCAAAGCACTGGCGGCAGAGCTTTTGGGCGCGTCAAAAAACACGACATATCCCAGCAAGATAAGCTCCGCTTCATCCTCCATCTGAAGCCTGCTCTGGCTTGATACAGGTTTGTAGGCCACAGCCAGGACTTTCATTCCATCTTCGGTCATTTCGTCAACGATAGCATGGATGCCGCCAGAGTCAGCGGTATCTATCTTTAGTGTCTGTCCCTTGTGTTGGACATACTGGCAGCGGGAATATACGCTGTCGACATCGCCTTTTGTAATAATATAGTTTTCCTTTTCTGGAACAGATAAGAGGACACTAACGCACTTACGTTCATAATCAAAAGGGAGCTCGTCTAATTTTTGGATCGTTTCGCCCAACGAGAAAAAATGGTTTTCCCTTCCAGGCATACTGGAACATTTCAGGATTGCCTGGTCTAAATGGTTTGCAACGCCTGTATGATAAAAGCTGTTTAAGTAGGCGCAGTCCAATACCTCCCTGCTTTCCTCCCCCAAAATATCAAGATAGTATTCCAGTATCACTTCATCTCCGGTTAGGGTACCCGTCTTATCTACACACAGGACATCCATGCTGCCAAAGCTCTGCATCGCATTTATGTTTTTTACAATCGTTTGTTTTTCCCCCATGGCAGAGCTTCCTTTTGCAAGGCAAGCATTGATCACCATGGGAAGGAGCTCCGGGGTCAGGCCGACAGCCACAGAAAGAGAAAATAGAAACGAGGTCAGCCAGTCGCCTTTGGTGATGCCGGAAACGACAAATACAACCGGAACCAAGGCCACCATAAAGCGAATCAAAACCCAGGCAATCGAATTTGCTCCTGTATCAAAGCTGTGCTTGTTCCGTTGGAGTTCGGAGAGGTAGCCTCCATATACGGTGCTGCCGCCCACAGCCAAGACGATACCCTTTCCCTCTCCGCTGATTACGCTGCTCCCCATGAAGGCTATATTGGAAAAGCGATCCAGTGGAATTTGAGTAGCAGAGGCCAGACGATTTGTATTTTTCTCTAATACATTACTCTCTCCGGTTAAAAGGGCCTGCGAAACAAACAGGTCTTGCGCTTCAATCAATCTCAGGTCCGCGGGGACCCGCTCACCGGCTGAAAGCGACACAGTGTCTCCTACTACCAATTCCTCCGACGAAATTTCAAGCTGCTGTCCCTGTCGGTAGACGGAAACGGTCGTTTTAATTTGCTGAATGAGAGTATCCGCGGCATGGCCGGCTTTTCGTTCCTGGATCAGCCGTACCATCCCACTGATTATAAGCATAGACAAAATGATGACCACACTGGTCCCGTTTCTGCCGGAGTTGGATTTCAAACAGACATCGGTGATGAAAGAGACAATAGCCAATACAAACAATATCACACTGAAGGGATTGATAAACGCCCGTTTTATACGCTGAAAAAAAGAATGGGCTTGTAAAGAATAGCCGACATGATTGCTGCCATGCTGTTTTCGCATCTGCTCTATTTGTTCTTGGGTTAAGCCGCCTTCCTTTACATGAAAATCATTATAAAGCTGCTCTATATCTTTTAATGCGTATTTTTTCAAACGCTCGTGAGGAGAAATATGTATAGTGCCCACAGAGGTTTCCTCCATTTTGCAGAGTATATTTAAATATAGTTTAGCACATTATCCACGGGTTTTCTCCAAACAAATTCTTGCTTTTTTCTTGCGCTTTTAATTGTCAACAATATCGCTATCCGGGACATTGCCTTTTCCCACGAAAACGATCTTGTCTTTGACCCGGCTTTTTCCTGCTAATTTGGAAGAATGGATTCCACTGCTCCAATGATTTTGTCAAATCATTTCAGCACGTTTTTTACTTAGACTATATAAACCATTACATTAGGCACTCGTTTTTTTCATACATTTGATTTATTCAAAATGACATTTTTGCTATACTTAATTTGTGCAATATGCGCAATACTTTTTAATGACATTTTTGCTATACTTAATTTGTGCAATATGCGCAATACTTTTTAGGGAGTAATTTAAAATGAACAGGATGAAACGATTGCTTGCCGCAGCACTGACGTTTGCCGCGACGCTGTCTCTTGCAAGTTGCGGTACTTCCAACAGCAAGGATTCTGTCGGTCAGACGCCCGCTCCGCCATCTCAAACGGCGGAATCGCAGTCTGCTGGACGGGAGTTGAGTATGGCGCTCTCAGTAGATCCAGATGGCTTGGATCCGCAGCGCACAACAGCTGCCAGTACATTTCAGATTACCAATAATCTATACGATACGCTTCTTCGGGTCAATACAGATGGTTCTCTGAGGGAAGGGCTGGCCCAGAAGTGGGAGGTATCGGAGGATGGTCTGACACTGACGTTTCACTTGCGGCCGGATGTTCGCTTCCATAACGGCGACATCTGTGACGCACAGGCCGTAGTAGCCTCATTCCAGCGTCTGAAGGAAGAGGAAAGCCCCCGCGCTGCGGACTATGCCAATTATACGTTTTCTGTTCAGGATGCGGATACTGTGGTAGTAACCTGTGAAGCACTAGATGTGGCAGCACTCTCCAATTTTGCCTATCCATGGTCCGCCGTTGTGGATGTCAAGGCCGCAGATACGTTGAAAAATCAACCGGTAGGCACCGGCCCGTATCGTTTGCAAGAGTGGGTGCCTCAGCAATCCCTGACGCTTGCAAAAAATCCGGACTATTATGACACGGTCAATCTGGATACGATCAACTTCAAGATGATGCCGGATGCAACGGCGCAGATTGCATCTTTGCGTAATGGAGAACTGGACATTATCTCGGTCAGCGGCGATCAGGTGGCTGCCTTTGAAAATGACCCGCAGTTCAATGTAATCACCACGCCGTCCAATGGTCTTCAGCTGATGGCGATGAATTTGCAGAACGAGGCGCTGTCGGATGTACGGGTGCGTCAGGCTATCAACTATGCGGTGGACAAGCAGGCGCTGATCGACACGGTATGGTGGGGCTATGGTCAGAAGATCGGTTCGCATTACCCCACAGTTCTGAAAGAATATGTGGATATGAATGACCGATACCCTTACGATCCGGAAAAGGCCAAAGAACTGCTGTCTCAAGCGGGATATCAGGACGGTCTCACGCTAGAAATGTATCTGCCCAAGAGTTATCCAGCATATGTCAGCGCCGGGCAGGTCATCGCTGACTCGCTGAAAGAAGTGGGAATCACCTGTAATATCACTATCGTGGAATGGGCGGCGTGGCTGTCGGACGTGTACAACGGAAGAAACTATGATCTGACTGTGGTAGGACACACGGGGCGTCTGGACCCGTATGTGCTCTTGGCACGTTATCAGTCTGACAGCAGTGAGAACTACTTCAATTATTCCAATGAAGAAGTGGATCAGCTGCTTGCAGATTATAAGAGCGAAACCGATGAGGACAAGCGTACGGAAATCGTGCAGCGGGTCCAAGAGATCCTGGCTCAGGATGTGCCTGCCTATTATATTCAGGACCCTATTACCATTTATGTGACAGACAGCGCAGTAACCGGTTTTCAGTTGTATCCCATCGATATTTATGAATTGAAAGATATATCTCTCGGACAATAAGAACAGGGGGCGGGTCCTGCCGGATGCAGGGCCCGCCTGCTTTGAAGGATTTTGATGTTGCACGCACTTCTTAGATAAGGGAGAGTAACCTCAGGAAGGACGGATAGTTCTCTATGCTGAAACTGGTGGTCAGACGTCTACTCAGCGCCATTGCCGTGCTGTTTGTTGTATCGCTTATTACATTTGTGGTTCTATTATGTATCCCCGGTGACCCCGCGCAGTTGATTCTTGGGGTTGAGGCCACGCCGGAAAAGGTTGAGGCCCTGCGTGCCTCGATGGGGCTGGACCGGCCTTGGTACGTCCAGTATATGCATTGGATTCAGGGGGTACTTACCGGGAATTGGGGCACTTCATATCTGTACGGTGAAAATGTTTGGACGCTAATTTGTCAGCGGCTTCCCGTTACTTTCTCCGTTGCGCTGCTGTCCATGGCAGCCGCACTTGTTGTATCCGCTATTCTGGGAATCTTGGCCGCGCTGAAAAAGGGTTCACCTATGGATCTACTGTCGCGTACCGTGATGCAGATTGGCGGTGCGGTGCCCTCTTTCTGGCTGGCTATGCTGTTTATGCTGCTGTTTTCCTCCTATTTGGGATGGTTCCCGGTCACGGGGTATACCGCTCCCGGTGAAAATTTCGGCGCGTTTTTGAAATGCATCGCATTACCTTCTCTGGTGCTGGCTATCGGGGAACTGGGAATTCTCATCCGCATTGTGCGGTCATCCATGCTGACAGCCCTGCAACAGGATTTTATGATGAGCGCAAATGTGAAAGGCCTGCCTCCCGCTAGGGCCATTGTGCATTATGCTCTGCGCTCGGCGATTATTGCCCCCATCACCATCTCAGGTATGCAGCTGGCAAAACTATTGGGAGGAACGGTCATTGTAGAGACAATTTTTGCTCTGCCGGGCATTGGCCGTCTGATGCTGACTGCCGTGGAGCAGCGGGACATCATTCTTTTGCAGGGAATCGTGCTCTTTATTACCTCCATGGTGGTTTTGGTATCGCTGGTCACGGATCTGGCGGTTATGGCCGCCAACCCCACTATCCGTACCGGAGAGGAGACCGTACAGGGATGAAGAAAAAACAGAGCGTATCTTTCTGGGCAGGTGCTATCATGGCGGCCAGCATCGCAGCTATATGTATCATTTCGTTTTTCTGGATGCCTGCAGATCCAGAAAAGATGG
>UMCR01019478.1_pt1 | contig 11538 bp, 7 predicted proteins | sample 1964301 | NCBI WGS metagenome assembly UMCR01 (sample SAMEA4835975, study PRJEB28245) | human gut metagenome | biome: gut microbiome; material: fecal sample | place: Denmark | collected 2008
TGACGGATCTTCAAGTAATAGATTTGTGTAAGCTTCGAGATGTGCACGATGGAAGTTTCCAACGCCGAAATGTACTATTCCGGCCTTTATTTCAGCACGATTATAATTAAAAGTCTTCATACGATAATTTCAATGTTTCGGCAAGTGATTTTTCCACCTTGTCGCAATGTTCTATATAGAATTTATAAACCTCATTCCATTTGTAATAAGATGCTTCAACCGCTTCCAACGGCAACCGGAGGTCTTTTTCATTCAGCATAAACTTAACTAAAACGTCCGGATTGTCTTTTGATTGGTAAAAGATCATCTGAAGGTTCGCACCCATCGGAATATCCCAATACTTCCAACTCCGTAACGCTTCTTTGGAATTACTAGCCTCCCGCGCCCACGTCCCGGCTTGCAGATTTGTCAAGATAGCCATCAGAACGCCATCGTGTCCGAAGTTGAGATTGATGCCATGACGCTTACGAACCAGATCTTCGGCAGATTCGTCTAACAAATGGCGTAACGTGCGGGATGCAAGTCCCCAACTACGCCCGTGAGATACCGGTTCAGGACCTTTCTGCGCAAAATACTTATAGTTCTCGATTTCCGCCCAAGCCAATATTTCCTCTTCTGTAAAGATATCCCATATAGGCACTTGGCGGTCGAGGCATTGCATAAGTGATGCCATTAACCAGAAACGATGGATCAGGTCGTACTTGTCATATTCACTTTCTACTTGTGTTACGTCTATAAACAGTCTTGTAAAAAAAGCATCCACATTCAACTTTTCATCTATATATGAACGATATTTTTTATACCAACTGTTTTCTTTACCGAGTATATATTTATCAAGCGGACTTCTGTCGGGACATACGTTACCGTATGGATTCAGTGTGGTAAGGAACGAACGGGAATTGTCTATCTCCGCCCACTCAAGCCCGGGACGTAGCGACAAAATACCCGAATTTACAGATTGCATGGTGGCCGCCACCCGAAGCACATTCGTTGCGTTAGTCTTCAAATAGGGATGGCCTTCAAATACTTCCGGATAGTTTTGTACCATCCTCCGGCCTATCTCCCTTGTCTGACGATAACCGATTTGTGTCAGATCGCCTTCTTTGTAAAACACATTCTTCTTGAACGGTTCAATACGTTCGTACAGGGCTTTCCCAAAATCGGTAAGGTTGTTTGTGGCATGAGCTTTCTCCAATACGCCGTATATGGCAGGATAAGTCACCTCATCGTCTATCTGACGCGCTCCATGACGGAAATAGCCGTTTATATAGAAAGGCGTATATCCTTTGGGCGCCGGCGTAACCGGATGTGAAAGATCAGTCACATAATACACGCCGCCCGCACGTTCCGGGTCCCTGCGTATCTCGTCGAGAGGATTTTCGGCCACCGGCTTTTCTTTCGGAAGAGAGAGTTTGAATATGCAAGGAAGATCAGACGTCTTTTTCGCATTCGTATTGGTATTGACATACATAACCCCGTCTTTAACCACAATATCTTCCGGTTCGTAAATAACCTGTTCCTGCACATTGTACCGGGCAGTAATTGTCCGCCTATCCGTATCGTACACCCGGATGCAGGAAGGACGGCTGTCATCCTGTTTCCCAACTCCGAAGCAAAAATAGATTTTACCATCATGCATACAGCCCGCTTGCGTGAACCATACCTCATAGGGGAACACCACCTGATCGAGAATGTCATTTTCGTCGAGGCGCACCTTTGCGCCCTCACTCAACGACGGTATGCGGAATTTGGTGGCGACATACTGGTTTTCCCATGCATGCTTTGTCACCTTCGCCACAGTACGTTTACGCGCCGAGAATATCCATATAAAGCCCCGTTCCCGATCGACCAGCCAGCTTGGCGCTCCAAAGATGGAGACATACCCTTTCTCCGCCCACTTCGAGCCATCGAGTTCAATTGTCTGTGCGATTTCGCTGCTAAAACGTTTTCCACGACGGGTGATGCTCTCCACAAAACACAACCATTCCAACTCGCTTCCTACCTTCCCGTTTGTGATATACAAGAGAGGAAACGATGCTCCGCGTTTTGTCTCGACGCCAAAGCATACATTATTTACATGGTTGTCCGGATGGGAGGACGCCAACTCAAAGCCTGCCACAGGTTTCGGATCGGCACTTTTGAAATCATAGATATTCACGTGTCCTCCATCCTCGCACGAGAATATGTAATCATCCCATATTTCAAGTCCTTGCTGTGCCCGCCCCCGTCCTTCCTTTACCAGGAAGACAGAGCACTCTACCTCTTTCTCCGGCTCTACATACAACTGGGCGATAAGGGGAATAGAGATCAGTAAGCACACGACAGACAAATAGATCTTTTTCATAAGTATGCTCTATAAATTTAAAGTATGATTATGTTCTACGTTAATCGAACAGCTCTACGCCTAACGACTCAAGCCGTTTCTGCAACTCTCCTACATCGAGAGCCCGCGGAGTACAGTGCTGCGACACACTCATGGCAGCAGCAATACCAACTGCCTCTCCCATCGCCATGCAAATACTCATGACACGATATGAAGCGTGAGCTCTGTGAGTACCCGATATGCACCGTCCCGCCACCAAAAGCCCTTCCAAGCCCAACGGGAGAAAACAACGATACGGCAAATCGTATGGTTTGCAATATTGTATGGTCGGTTCCGCCTGTCCGGCTCCGTCAGGATTATGTATATCGACAATGAACAATGCTTTATGTACCACCACATCGGCAAAACGGCAGCCTTCTGCCATCTCATCGGCATCGATCACATAGTCGCCCATCACCCTGCGGCTTTCGCGCACTCCGGTTGTTGTACCGCTTCCGATCACTCTACAATTTTCGTAACCCGGCAAATTTTCTTTCAAGAATTGAGTCAGGAGGCGTATCTGTTGCCTAAGTTCAAGATCGGCGGTGAAAATAGAGCTTACCGAAGTTATATCCACCCTATTGACTTGTGTCGTATTTACCTGACGGCAACCCGGTCTGACCGATGGATGCAAACGCACGGCAGCAAGCATCCGGGGAAGTTTGCCCTCATCGGCTTTCTTTTTACACCAATCAAGAAAACACTCGCCATTCAATTGGACATTGTCTACATCTCCAATGCAGATAATTCCTTTCGATTCATCTACGCCGTCAATGGTGTATTCAAGGGTTACAGGCTGCATGAGTCCGTCAGCACGTCCTTTTTCTATTTTTGCACCGGCAAGAAAAGATACTATGGCATCACCGGTACAGTCAATTGTAACCGCGGCTTCAAAACAGAGCGTCCCCTCGTTACTTGCACACTTAATGCCTTTTACCACCTTTCCGTCACGAATAACATCCGACACGCAACATTGCAAAAAGACATTGATGTTCTTTTCCCTGGCGACAAATTCTGCCAATGTAAGTTTTGCCTCTTCGAAATCGTGAGCATTTCCATGCTCGCCAATCCAGTCATTGTCTTCGACGCCAAGAATAGCACAAACCTCATCGCGCATCGTGTTCTTGCTTACACTACCGAGAATAGGGCCGACATACCCGGCGGTCAGGTTACCTCCGATGACTCCGTATCTTTCGATAAGAGCAACACGTGCTCCTTGCCGGGCGGCGGCTACAGCCGCACATATCCCGGCAGGACCTGCACCTGCTACTATTACATCATAATATTTTGTATTCATTATCTGCTTGTATATGGACCGGAAATAGTCTTAACAGTCATTGCCCCGTCAGAATCTGTGATTGTCACAACTCTATATTTGTTTCCCCCATCGGTCACACGAACTACAATATGTCCATCATATCCCTTTACTCTCGCAGCCTCTTCCGCCGTAACCCGGTCGTCTACTCCGCTGGGGCGATCGCCTTGCCAGAAGTTAGTGATAAACATGTCACACGCAGGGAGTGTTGTCTCCATCGAATTCAGTATATCGGTACGGGGATGACAATCTACCCACGAATTGACAACAATCGTTTGTGGATTGAGTGCTTTCAGAGCATCTACCTGATTGGTGTTGGTTACACCGTGATGGTTAGCTTTCAATAGTTCCACCTGACCCACTGCTTTTGCACAGGGCAGTTCGGCATCTTTCCACGCATGACTCGAACGTCCGTTATACTGAAGGTCACCACCGGCAAAGAAATCAAAGTTGCCATACGAAACTTTCATCACACAACTGGTTATATTCTCCGGCGGACAATTATCACTGGAGGTAATGTTCTTACTGTTTTCGTATGTAATCTCCGAGAGTTCAGGGAATGTCTTCTTTGTGGTAGTGCCCGAACCTGTCCAGATCTCTCCATTCACTGCCACGTTTTGCACCTTTGCAGTAGGGTACTTTGCAGGATTATACTTCTGAACGATCTGATTATTCGCCCCTGCTTTGAATATCGCAGCATCGAACTTTTGATTGGCGACATGCCATTTCACTGCATTGATATAATTGCTACAACTTGGAGCATTGTCTGCCATTGTCGCCATGTCGAACGGATAGTTATAATCGGGATAGCCACGATCAAGAAGCGTACCAATCTTGAAATTATCGAAAATCTCGGCAAAACCTATCAACGAATAAGTACTGGAATTAGCTGATTTTGGCAAGGAAGAAGTATAACCGCCAAAGTGGTCATTATGGAAGTGGGTAAGTACAGCATAATCAATCGTACTGTTACCTGTCCATACCATACACTTACGAATGTAATCAGTTATAATCTGTGAACCACGGGTAGAAGTCAGAGTCGGATCCCAACGACTACGGATACCGGTGTTGGTCGTATTGCTATTAGAGTTGGTCGTAACACTCGAACTTGCGGCATCAATAAGCATTTGCGTACCATCCGGGAATATTACAAACATGCTTTCACCGGTAGTCGTATTGATGAAATGAATATCCATCACACCCTCCTGCCAGGCAGGAATCGTTTTACCTACCTCTATTTCAGTGGCAGCATCTTCCCCACCTCCATCCGGACGAATCAAAAATGAGTGAGACTCATTGGAGCTGCATCCTACAATCGCAAGGATGAACAGACTAAGTATAAATATTAACCTTTGCATGCTATATGAAGATTTAAAAACATCTCTCCGCCTTCAATGCTGACGGCAAGACGAATATAATTACCAAAATTTGAATTTACCTTTATAATATGTTGGCCAAGTCCTTTGAAGATTACAGGCTCACTACCGTCGTCAGCCCAATGTATACCGTCTTGCGATAGTTGTACACGACCTTCGAATACGGGATCTCCTTCTATTTTCTCAACCATAACAAAGAATATAGCCTCATCTGCCCAACCAGCCTCGTAAGGATGAGTGAAGAAAGTACCTTTAAAGAACTTCTTTACCTCAAGATGGGAATCATTAAACATTTTCATATATTACATTCCTCCTTTTATTCTTGTGAAACAACAACAGAATCTATATAAAAGAATACACGACGATTAGTATCAGTACCCACCCAGAAAAGAGGATTGATAAGATTGTCGATGCGTCCATATCCGTCAACGGTATCGGCTGCAATGCCACGCATATCCCAAATTTTGTCCTGACATTGAAACTCTACATATTCACGAAGCTCTGTGTCAAGTTTCAGACGCATGTATTGCCAATTGAGTTTACAGTCGGTCTCATTGTAAATGAGTTTCTGATGACCATCTTTCAAATCCTTGAATCCATCGTGGTCGCCATTAGGATAACGGCGGCCGAACCACCAGGGATCGACTCCCCTCTTACACCAGTCTCCGTCAAGTCCATAAGCCCAATCGCGGTCGGTTATGTCTTCATTGGAATGTTCATACTGCCACTTCTGCATTAATTTGCCATCTACTGCATTGAGATAGCGAATTCCTACATGGTAACGTTTTCCACCCTCCTGTACATCGAATCCCATACCAAAATCGCGGATGGAACTCTCATGCAAACCCGGTTGCGGACGGTCACCGCCATCCACCACATCCTGCTCCGCCGTGTATGTAAACCAACATTCTATCTGCAAATATTTGCAGCCCGGACGAGAGAACGAAAGCCGCTTAATGGCATGTCCCAAACAACCTTCCGCCGGAATCTCCGTGTAAGGAGCGGCAACAGGTCTTGTCGAAAGTTTAAGAGAGTAAGTGCCGGACATTGCCCCGTGAGTGCCCGGATACCTGAAAGTAGCGGAACTAAGCATGACCGGTGGCCACTGGTCTTTATTGACCAATGTCTTGGGAACATCAAAATCGGGATATTCCGTAAAGTTAGGCATCAATGTCATCCAACCGTTAAAGCCGGTGTTGAATACATCATAGCTCAACACCCTTTTCAATGGTTGATAGCGACTGCGCAATAAAATTTCTCCAATGCTCATAATATCATTTATTTAATAAAGTTAGTACCCTGGATTTTGAACAAGTTTGCCATTCATTATCAATACATCATCACTTGGCAATGGCCACAAATAAATTTTCTCATCATACTTACGTTCACCATGCTGGACGATATAGGTTCCGTCGGCCATCGCTTCAAAAGAAGGAAATCCGTCTTTGTCAAATGTCGGAGTCTCCGGCCAAAACCAGTTGCCTGCCGCAAAGTATTCCTTTGCCCTGTTGGCTGTACGGGTAAATCCGTACATATTGTGTCCGAAAGCATTTTCAAACTGATGCCAACGAAGCAAGTCGAAATAGCGCAGATTTTCCCATGCAAACTCCACACGACGCTCACGACGGAGCACTTTGCGCAATGCTGTCTGATCGGTTGTCGTGATGGACGGATAGTCGTTGGTTTGTGTACGGGTGGTGCCATAAGCACGGGCACGGACATCATTGATGCAAGCAAGGACAGTAGCGTCAATCTCCCCCAGTTCAATCTTAGCTTCGGCATACATCAACAATACATCGGCATAGCGCATGAGAATGACGGGGTTGTCGTTATACAAAGTAGTACGCCATGATTCTTGCGCGCCTTTGCGCAGGCAACAACCATTGTAAGCACAGTTGGAAGCATCCGAACCGCCTTTGGAATCTTTATTTGTAATCATACGATTTTGCGTATAATCCATTACTTCGAGTGCGTTTGGCGCAGGGTTCCACTCAATACCATAGATACGGCTGCCGGGAGCTGCAAATGTTTCCAGGCAACGGGGATCACGGTTGGCAAATGGATCGTGAGGATCAAAACCACTGCCCGGTTCATCAATCGTCTTGCCATTCGTCATTTCGTAGACAGCAAGAAGTTCCCACGAAGGTTGTGCATTATGTGTACCGCCTGCCGAACGGGCAATGAAGGAACCGATAGCCTGTGTAGTAGGTTTACCGTTTTCATCCAACTCAAGGTCGCTTGAGTGAGCAACAGAGAAGATAACTTCTTTGCTTCCTCTTGTCTTGTCGCGGAAAAGTTCTCCATAATCAGGGGCCAAGTCATATACTTCCAGATCCATACAGTCTTGCGCAGCCTTTGCGGCAGTCCCGTAGTCGTGTTGATAGAGAGCAGTACGAGCCTTGTAAGCATAAGCCGTTCCTTTGTCTACACGGGTGGCGCCGCTATTATTATTTGCGGCCGGCAAATTTTCTGCGGCATAGTCATAATCTTCATAAATTTGTTTCAGAACGACAGCTTTGTCGGTACGCCCCATCTCAAATGCTTCCTCCGGAGTAATCGAAGTCACGTAGAAAGGAACATCTCCCCAAAGAGTAATCAAACGTGAATAAGCAAACGCTCTGAAAAAACGGGCTTCGGCACGAAGCGTATTCAGTTCAGTGGTGGAATATTTGCCTTCAAGTTTGTCGAGTGCCTCCAAAATCCGGTTGGCACGACTAATGTTCTTGTACGTGTAACTCCAAACAGTCTTGATGTTAGGATTACTTGTAGAAGACGCATTCAGTGAACCTGCCGCAATGGTATAAATGTTGGTTCGTTGTGCCCAGTCATCCGTATTACGGTCCAGCGTCCAACCTTCTTCTATAACAAAGAAAGTACTGCGATAAAAATCGTTCAACGAGATTCGAACTTCCTCCGGTGACGAGAACCAGTTTTCGCTGGATGCGGCTGAAGGAGGATTCAGATCGAGGTTCACACAAGAAGTTACAGATAGAAGAGCTATCATGCAAATCAATATATGTATTTTTTTCATATTATGTAATTTTTTCATACTCCATTAGAATTTGATATCCACTCCAAACGTATAAGTGCGTGTGATATAGGTAGAAGCGCCTGCTTCAGGGTCCCATCCCGAAAGATAACTATCAAAGCAGTATGGATCATCGATATTGACGTACACCCGAAGTCCCTTGATTCCGACTTTAGAGACGATTTTTTTAGGAACTGTATAGCCAACGTTGATATTCTTTATACGCATATAGGCACTACTCTTGAGCCAGTAATCCGACATTTTGTAGTTGTTGTATTCACCGCCCTGATGACTCAAACGGGGATAGCTGGCTGCCGCGTTCTGTTCTGCAGTGTTATATACACTCCAATAATTACGGCTGCCATTGTCGTTCAGAAGGACCGACGGAGCCGGAAGCCATTGTCCCTGCATGGGGCGAATCATACTCTCGGTGAGGCGTGAAAGTTGTTTCCCGACACCATTGAAGAGTAGGGAGAAAGAGAGACCTTTCCAGCCCAAACTAATAGAACCTCCATATAGATAGTGTGGCAATGAGCTACCAAGCACTACACGGTCATATGTCTCATTGATAATTCCGTCAGGAGTGCCGTCCGGACCGCTGACATCTACATATTTCACATCACCCGGTTTGGTAGAAGCCGAAAGCAGAGCGCTTTCACTGACTTCCTCTGCGGTCTGGAACAAACCTGCAGTCTTATATCCGTACCAGGAGTTATATTCTGCGCCTTCAGTAATAATAGTACCATCGCTGTTAAACTGCTGCTTGCCGTTAAGATTATCTATTATAGACTTGTAATCAGAGATATTAAAACTTACCGCATAACTTACATCTCCGATACGGTCAGACCAGCCAAGTTTCACTTCCCAACCGCGGGTATGCATTTTACCTACGTTCCTGTCAGGTGCCGAATAACCTGTAAACGACGGGATTGCCACTGACAAGAGCATATCTGTTGTCTTCTTATAATAATAGTCTGCGCTAAAGTCAAGACGATTGTTAAAGAAAGCGGCATCCACACCTATATCCCAGCTCTGTGTTTTCTCCCAATGGATATTCTCATACGCATAATCCTGTTGAGCGGCAGACATCGAAGATTGGGGCGTAGAACCTGCACTGTCATACATAATGGCATTATTGAACGAAATGTATGTCTGATAAGGATAATTTCCAATCCGCTCATTACCGAGCGTACCGATAGAGGCACGGAACTTCAGATAGTTTATCGGGGTTATGTTTTGCATGAATTTCTCGTTAGAGATGACCCAACCCACCGATGCGGACGGGAAGAATCCCCAACGGTGATCCTTGTGAAAACGTGAAGATCCGTCTTCACGAGCATTGAGCTGGAGGTAGTAGCGGCTGTCGTAATTATACATGACACGGCCAAAAAATGAACGGTATGCATTCTGATAAGAATTGCCGGCTACGGCAAGAGCATTCTTGTTCGCCAAATCAAGATAAGGGAAAGAAGACAAAGACATATCGTTGGTCGATCCCGACATCGTTTCATACGTATAACTATAATCTTCATAACCGACCATGGCATTGAAGTTATGTACCTTGCTGAAGGTCTTGTCGTATGTAGCGATGAATTGTTTCTCCAATGATTTGATGTTACGGCGTTCTTCACTTAGCGAATTGGAAGTATATCCCGAAACATATCCCAGCATAACATCGGTTTCGTATGCATCGTAAACAGGTATGGCTTTCTTCATCTCCTTGATCGAAACAGTTCCGACGGTAGGAGTCAGGTTGGCAGTAAGGGTCAAATCTTTTATGGGCTTATAGCTCAACGAGAATTTACCGGTCATTGTGTTGGATACGGTCTTCTTCTCTCCGCCTTCCAATAAGGCGGCAAGCGTATTGCTAAGACTGCCGTCTTTACCGGGACCTACACGACCGTCCGGATAAAGCCCTAAATAAATGGAAGGATACATATAAGCTGCACGAATCGGACTACCGGAAGTCGGGTCATTTTTCGTGGCATAACGTACCGAGAAATCGATAGAACCGGAGAGCTTATCACTAATCTTGAGATTATTACGCGAACGGATAGAGATTCTTTCGTGGTTTGAACCTTTATAGATAGCGTCGGCATTTTCGTAGGTAGCGGAAGTGTGGCTCTTGATTACCTTGTTGCCATACGTCATGGTCAAGTTGTGCTTATGGCGCATAGCGGTATTCGAAAGAATAGCGTCTTTCCAATCATAGATAGGATATTGAATGGGATCATACCTGTTGTTGGTAGCATAGTTGTCGATGTAGTCCTGTGAATAGTTGGCAAACTCGCCTCCCGCAGGATTACCGGCATCGTTCCACGACCATTCGTTATACATTGTCATGTAGTGATAAGGGTCTGTCAGGAATTTCGGAAATTCGGTAGGAGAAGACAACGAAATCTCTCCGTTATAACCGATCGAAAGCTGTCCCTCGGTTGCCTCCTTAGTCGTTATCAAGATAACACCGGCAGCAGCACGGGCACCATAGATGGATGCAGAAGCTGCATCTTTAAGTACAGTAATCTGCTGTACGTCTTCGCTTGCTATATTGTCGAGGCTACTGACCATCATACCATCGACAAGGATAAGCGGACTCGAATCAGACATTGTTGTCACACCACGCACCTGAACCGTAGCACTCGCTCCCGGCATACTGCTCGAACGGGTAACCGTCAGTCCCGGAATCAGTCCTTGCAAAGATTGTGAAAGTTGAGACGTGCTCTGTTTCTCGATAAGCGAACTGTTGATTACACCGACCGCACCTGTAAGATCTTTCTTCTTTACAGATCCATAGCCGATAACAACCGTCTCTTCAAGTTGTACAGCATCCTCTTTAAGTTTTATATTTACTACACTTTTACCATCCCATACCACAGTCTCGGTCACATAACCAAGATAACGGAATTCTATTGTATGGCCTGATTCAGCGCCATTGAGCGCATACTTTCCCGACATATCGGAGGTAGTACCTTTTGCATTGTCTTTATCGTGGATCACCACTCCGACAAGAGGACCATTGGCATCGCTAACGACACCCTTCATTACATTCTGTGCAAAAGCCAGATTGATTTGCAGGAAACATGCCAATAACAGGCTTAATATACTTTTTTTCATACTCTTTATTCTACGATTTCAAGCAATACATGTTGGTTATACTCTTTGATTGCCTCACCTGTTTCAGGGTTACTCGGATGTTGCGCTGAAAAACGTGTTTGGCCACTTGCGTGTGTACAGTCTATATACTTTCCAGCGAATTTGGCGCCATTAAGACATAAACGACCTGCCTGTCCAAATCTTAACACAATCTCATCCATATCCTTAGTCGTGGTAAATATTCCTTCGGCAGGGATATATGCACCATTATTGCTGGGATCGAGCAACATTCCCGCAAAGTTGTAGGTAATAGTCGCCGAGTAATTGATAGGTGCACCCGACAGTGTCTCTGTCGCACTTTCCT
>UMCR01036107.1_pt1 | contig 11384 bp, 10 predicted proteins | sample 1964301 | NCBI WGS metagenome assembly UMCR01 (sample SAMEA4835975, study PRJEB28245) | human gut metagenome | biome: gut microbiome; material: fecal sample | place: Denmark | collected 2008
TGGGGATTTTTCACACTGCTGATGTTTGAGATCCTTCAGCCGTTTGCACAGTGGGTGATCGATCTGTTTGATGTAGCGACCGGACATGCGTTTATTATCTTATGCGGGATTCTGTACTGCGTGGACTTTATCGTATCGACACTTGCAGCACTGCAGCTCGGCGAAAAACTGGAAGGCCTGCAGACTGCCATGGAAGAGTTTACCGAATATCTTCAGACGACCAAAGTCTACAGTTCGACGGAAGAGGCAAGAGAACTGTTTGGAAACTATAAAAAGCATCTGCCGACGAAAAAAGAATTTCAGGAAAAGCTGGGAGAGTATCAAAGGCGCATTGCAGGCAAGATTGAAGAAAAGGGTCTTTCTGAATATGCAGAAGGCATTCGCTCTCGTTCAAAGGGATTTCGGGAACAGTATCAGGAGAGGGTTTCTAGGATCACCGGCGTAAACAAACGTTTTATGAAAGCTTATCCTACGATTCATAAAGTATCCAGAAAGAAAAAGGGGAATCAGAAAGAAACAAAATAAGCAAACAGAGAAAAAGAAAGCAGCAGTTATTGTTTTTTGATGGCTGTAAATATAAAAAAAGGAGGAGAAGTGTATGCTGCGTTTTACATTTCGGGGTGGCATTCATCCAGATGACGGAAAGGCGATGTCCAAAGATAAGCCGATTCGGGAGGTTTTGCCCAAAGGAGAGCTCGTCTATCCGCTTTCTCAGCATATCGGAGCACCAGCCAAAGCCATTGTAGCAAAAGGCGATCATGTACTGGCAGGCCAGAAAATTGCAGAAGCAGGGGGGTTTGTATCTGCAAACATTTTTGCATCCGTATCAGGAACGGTCAAAGCGATCGAAGCAAGGCTGGGGGTAGCCGGAGGCATGCAGGAATCCATTGTCATTGAAAACGATGGCCTGTATGAAGAGGTAGAGTTTTCACCAGAGCGGAAATTGGCGGATATTTCCGGAAAAGAGATCATTGAGATCATCAAGGAGGCGGGTATTGTCGGTATGGGCGGAGCCGGATTCCCGACACATGTCAAATACATGCCGAAAGATCCATCTGCGATCGATCACATCATTGTCAACTGTGCGGAGTGTGAGCCTTATCTGACATCAGATTACCGCAGGATGATGGAGGAACCGGAAAAAATCGTGGGCGGTCTTCAGGCGGCAATGAAGATTTTTGACGGAAGGGCAAAAGGCGTACTGGCAGTTGAAGACAATAAAAAAGATGCGGCAGCAAAACTGCGGGAAGCAGCAAAGGGGATACCGGATATTGAAGTTGTAGAATTAAAAACCAAGTATCCGCAGGGAGCAGAGCGACAGCTTATTTTTGCAGTCACAGGAAGACAGATCAATTCTTCCATGCTTCCGGCAGATGCAGGATGTGTAGTCAACAACTGTGACACGATCCATGCAATCTATGAGGCGGTACATTTTGGCAGACCGGTCATGAAAAAAGTGATGACGATCACCGGAAATGCGATCAAAGAACCGCAGAACCTGCGTGTCCGCACCGGTACGAACTTCCGGGAACTGATCGAAGAGGCGGGAGGTTTTACTTCCGAACCGGAGAAAATCATCGCCGGAGGTCCGATGATGGGAATCCCGCTGATCTCTCTGGATGTTCCGGTAGTCAAGACGTCTTCTGCGATCCTGTGCATGACAAAAGACGAGGTCGCAGCCTGCGAAGAGACAGCGTGTATCAACTGCGGACGCTGTGTGTCCGTCTGTCCGGGCCGGATCATTCCGGCAAAACTGGCTGATTATGCGAAAAGACATGACAAAGAATCTTTTGAGAAGGCAAATGGTATGGAGTGCTGCGAATGTGGATGCTGCAGTTATATCTGCCCGGCGAAACGGCCTCTGACTCAATACATCAAATCTATGCGTAAGATGGTGCTTGCGGATCGAAAAAAAGCTGCACAGAGGGGGAATGGAAAATGAGTGAAATGTGGAACATATCATCAAATCCGCACATCCGGGACAAAATGAAAAGCAGCGATCTGATGCGTCTTGTTCTGATTGCACTGCTTCCGGCAGCCGTATTTGGTGTCGTAAATTTTGGAATCAATGCATTAAAGGTAATTATTTTATCTGTGGCAGCCAGCGTGCTCACAGAGTATGTTTATGAAAAAGGGATGCACAAGAAAGTGACAATCGGTGACTACAGTGCAGCGGTGACAGGACTTCTGCTGGCACTGAACCTTCCGGCTTCTGCACCATGGTATCTTCCGGTACTTGGATCTGTTTTTGCAATTCTGTTTGTAAAACAGCTTTTCGGAGGACTTGGACAGAACTTTATGAATCCGGCTCTTGCAGCAAGATGTTTTCTTCTGATCTCTTTTGCCGGAAAAATGACGGACTTTACATACGATGCAGTATCCGGGGCAACGCCGCTTGCAGCCATGAAAGCCGGCGAGAGCGTGAATGTTTTAAACCTGTTTCTAGGAAAAACAGCCGGAACGATCGGTGAGACTTCCACACTGGCGATCCTGATCGGTGCGGTGATCCTTCTGGTATTTAAAGTGATCGATCTGAGGATACCATTGTCCTGCCTGCTTTCTTTCTCTGTTTTTGCCATTTTATTTGGCGGACATGGATTTGATCTGCATTTTCTGGCAGCACAGCTGTGTGCGGGCGGACTGATGCTTGGTACATTTTTTATGGCAACGGATTATGTAACCTCACCGATCACCAAAAACGGTCAGATCGTGTATGGATGCATCATCGGTATTTTCACCGGGGTTTTCCGTTTCCTCGGAAGTGCATCGGAGGGCGTATCTTATGCGATCATCCTTTCAAACCTTCTGGTGCCTTTGATTGAAAAAGTAACACCTCCGACAGCATTTGGGAAAGGAGGAAAAAAGCATGAATAAGATTATAAAAGAAGCACTGGTACTGATGGCGATCACACTGGTTTCCGGTTTACTGCTCGGAGCTGTCTACAGCATTACAAAACAGCCGATCGCACAGGCAGAGGAAAAAGCACAGAAAGAAGCTTATCTTGCTGTATTTCCGGATGCACAGGATCTGACGGAGCCGGATAACAAAGAAGAACTGCTCACAGAGGCAGCCGATGTCCTGGATCAGGCCGGATTTGGCACAGCTGACACTCTGGAAGATTTTTATCTGGCAGAAAAGGACGGAGCAGTGACAGGTGTGGTTATGAACATTACTTCGCATGAAGGATACGGCGGTGACATCAATTTCTCCATGGGTGTCAGTATGGACGGAACGGTGACAGGCGTGGAGATGCTTTCCTTAAGTGAGACAGCCGGACTTGGCATGCGTGCAAAAGACGAAGAATTCAAAGGACAGTTCGCAGGAAAAATCGTAGATCAGTTCGTGGTTACAAAAAACGGTGCTTCCGCGGAAAACGAGATTGATGCGATCAGCGGAGCAACCTTTACTTCCAAAGCGGTGACAAACGGTGTCAATGCGGGACTTCGTTTTTATGAAAGCCTTAAGGAAGGAGGTATCTTACAATGAGTAAAGCAGGAGAACGTTTATATAACGGTATCATCAAAGAAAACCCGACCTTTGTGTTGATGCTTGGTATGTGTCCGACGCTGGCAGTAACCACCTCAGCGATGAACGGACTTGGCATGGGACTTACGACAACGGTGATCCTTGCCATGTCAAACTTGATGATCTCAGCACTTCGTAAAGTCATTCCGAACGGCGTGCGTATGCCGGCCTTTATCGTGGTTGTGGCATCTTTCGTAACGATCGTACAGTTTTTGCTTCAGGCGTATGTACCGTCTCTGTATCAGAGTCTTGGTATTTATATCCCTCTGATCGTAGTAAACTGTATCATCCTTGGAAGAGCGGAAGCTTATGCTTCTTTCAATCCGGTCATCCCGTCTTTCTTTGACGGCGTCGGTATGGGACTTGGATTTACCATCGGTCTTGCCAGCATCGGTATCGTGCGTGAACTGATTGGAGCCGGAACCATTTTCGGTGTGCAGGTGATGCCTTCTTTCTATCAGCCGATCACGATTTTTATCCTTGCACCGGGAGCTTTTCTGGTCCTGTCCCTTCTGACAGCAGCCCAGAACCGCGTGAAACGTAAAATGCAGGAAAAAGGTAAAGAGACAAAGATCGGCAGCGGCTGCACAGGAGAATGTGCCTCCTGTGCAAGTTCCTGTAAAGGAGGGGAGACGTTATGAGAGAATTACTTATGATTGCAGTCGGCACTGCGTTTATCAACAATGTTGTTTTGAGCCAGTTTTTGGGACTGTGTGCATTCCTTGGTGTATCCAAGAAAATGGATACCGCAGCAGGCATGGGCGGAGCCGTTATCTTTGTTATCACGATCTCATCCTTTGTCACGGCTCTGATCTATAAATTTCTGCTCCTTCCGCTGAATGTGACTTACCTTCAGACGATCGTGTTTATTCTGGTCATTGCGGCACTGGTACAGTTTGTGGAAATGTTTCTGAAAAAGAGCAGCCCATCTCTGTACAATGCACTTGGCGTTTATCTGCCGCTGATCACGACAAACTGTGCCGTACTTGGTGTGGCACTGATCAATGTACAGAAAAGCTACGGCATCGTAGAGAGCGTGGTAAATGGCCTGGCAACGGCGGTCGGATTTACGATCGCGATCGTGCTGATGGCTGGTATCCGTGAAAAAACAGAATACAATGATGTACCGGAATCTTTTAAAGGATCACCGATCGTTCTTCTTACAGCCTGTCTGATGGCGATCGCATTCTTTGGATTTTCCAGTCTGAAATAGGAAGGAGGAGTGGCGGATGAGCATGGAGATCATACTTGCGGCTGTGATCGTAGGAGGTACCGGACTGCTTCTGGGACTTTTCCTTGGATTGGCAGGGAAAAAATTTGCAGTAGAAATTGATGAAAAAGAACAGCAGGTAAGAGAACAGCTTCCGGGAAATAACTGCGGCGGCTGCGGATATGCAGGATGTGATGCGATGGCAAAGGCGATTGCAAACGGAGAGGCTCCGGTAAATGGCTGCCCGGTAGGGGGAGATGCCGTGGCAGCAAAGATTGCCAGGATCATGGGGCAGGAAGCAGGAGAGAGCATCCGCAGAGTTGCCTTTGTAAAATGTGGCGGAACCTGTGACAAAGCAAAAGAATCCTGTCATTATTATGGAGTTCACGACTGTGAGATGATGGATTTTATTCCGGGAGGCGGACCGAAAACCTGTCATTATGGATGTATCGGAGACGGAACCTGCGAAAAGGTCTGTTCATTTGATGCGATTCATGTTATAAATGGAGTAGCAGTGGTAGACAAGGAGAAATGCAGAGCATGTGGAGCATGCGTGGAGCATTGTCCGCGTCATCTGATCGAGCTTGTGCCATATGAAAGCCGTTATCTGGTACGCTGTGCTTCAAAAGATAAAGGAAAGCTGGTTATGCAGGCATGTGAGGCAGGGTGCATCGGATGTAAGAAATGCCAGAGAGAATGTCCTTCCGGTGCCGTTACTGTGGAGAACAATATTGCACATATCGATACTTCAAAATGTACCAACTGCGGAACCTGTGCATCGCTCTGTCCGAGAAAGGTGTTTACCGGACCGGTTGCCAGGAAAGAGTCCTGAAGACATAAGAAGTAAAGAAAGGGGGAATCAGGAATGAAGAAAAAGGGGTTTGGTGTGCTCGCAGTGCTGATGCTGAGTATGTTGCTTTCCGTAACCGCTTTTGCAAAAGGAAAGTGGAAGGTTGAGGAAGGTAACCGTTACTATTATAATGAGGATGGTACAAAGCAGAAAGGCTGGCTCACACTCAAAAAAGGAACTTATTATTTTCTGCCAAAGACAGGGATCATGGCAACCGGTGTGCGGCAGATCGCAGGAAAGACCTATGTATTTTCAAAAAAAGGGATTCTGCTGAAGGCATATGAAAGAGCCGGATTCAGGACAACCGCATCCGGAAAACTTTGCTATTCTTACGGTGACGGTACCGGCCGCCTGAAACGTCAGTGGTTTACCATCAATGGAAAGACGTACTACTTTAATAAAAAAGGGCATGCCCTGACGGGATGGCAGAAGATTGACGGAAAGATTTATTATTTCAATAAAAGATATGTTTTGCAGAAAGAAAAATGGGTGAAATACAACGGTAAAAAGATGTATCTTGGATCCGACGGAACGTTTGTGAAAGATACTTGGATCGATGACAAGTATCTTGGGCCGGACGGCGTTTATATCAAGGGCTATCGTGATGACAGACGGACAAACAAAAGTAAAACAGGATGGGTTGGATACGGTCAGCAGTGGAGATATTACCGGAAGAACAAACTGGTGACCGGCTGGATCACCATTGGTGAGAAGAGGTATTTCTTTGGCTCGGACGGCTATATGCGTGCCGGATGGCTGAAAGATCAGGGGCATACGTATTATATGGATACCAGAAGTGCCACTTATGGACAGATGATGACCGGCTGGTGCAAGATCAAAGACAAGTATTATTATTTCTTCCGCACACCGGCAGAGCATAACGGAACCGTCTATCCGCAGGGTAGTATGGCGAGAAAGATTTCCATCCGTTTCTCTTTGGCAGACGGAACGCAGAAAATCTATATCTTTGGCAAAAACGGTGCCTGCACGAATTATTAAAAATCCAGAATCTCTGTCTGTGATTTCAGGCTGAGAAAAACCTCCCGGAGCGTTTCCTTTCCGGGAGGTTTTTTGTTGCGGCATTAAGGAAAATGCAGCAAAAAAGCGGTCAGTGGAAGATTTTTTGCATATTCTGAATAGAAAGAGGAACAGGAGGGCTGTTATGGCAACGATCGTGATAGATGCCGGACATGGAGGAGCAGACCCGGGAGCTGTTTTTGAAGGAAGACAGGAAAAAGACGATACACTGCGGCTGGCACTGGCAGTGGGAAAGATTCTGGAGGAAAACGGACAGAATGTGATCTATACCAGAACAACCGATGTTTATCAGACACCATTTCAGAAAGCAACGATCGGAAACGAAGCGAGAGCCGATTTTTTTGTTTCCATACATCGCAATTCCAGTCCGGTTGCCGGGCAGTATTCCGGTGTGGAAACACTGGTCTATGAGCGAAGCGGCATCAAAGAAGAAATGGCAGAAAACATCAACCGGGAACTGGAGGAAGCAGGTTTTGAAAATCTCGGTGTCAAAGAAAGACCGGGACTTGTCGTCCTTCGCAGGACTAAAATGCCGGCAGTACTAGTGGAAGCAGGGTTTATCAACAACGGAGAAGACAACCGGATCTTTGATGAAAATTTTGAGGAAGTCGCACAGGCGATCGCCGACGGTATTTTGCAAACCATCTATGCACAGGAAGTCGAATCTTATGAATACGAAAAAGAAGCAGAAACACCTTACCGCATCCAGCTTGGTTTTTTTAATCTGGAAGAAAATGCCAGGGCACTGCAGGCACAGCTGCTCTTTTTGGGATACGATGCTGTGATTGAACCTGGAGAGGATGGGACTTACCGGGTTTACAGTGGATCTTTTGAAAAACTGGATAATGCGGCAAAAATGGAGCAGACACTGCGAAAAGCAGGATTTTCCACCTATATCGTACAGTAAAGGAATAAGAAAAAAACAAGAAACCTAAATCTTTACACTTTTTGTTTCCTGAGGTATACTAAGGAGCAGAGAATGGGCTTGGAAGAAAGGTACCATTTTATGGTGTGCATAGGAGGGCGGTATGTCTGTCTGCCCTCTGCACATATAGCAGAGTTTTCCTGGATGTAAAACGGAGAAAGTAACTGTAAACATAGTATGATGCCAGGGTCAAAAGGTCTAAATTCACATGAGCTTGCTCATAAGTGGATGAAAGACCTTGAGACCCGCCCCGATATGAGCATAAAGGTGGGATGATAATCCCACGATATGCGAATACCGGAGAGGATTGTGGGAGTGCGATGCACGGAACAATCCGTAGGCATCAGAGTTGGAGGCTTTTGACCCCAACATCATATATACATAGGGTAAATAATAATATTACCGGAGAGTGGAGTATGGATAAAAAGAAAAAATGGTTAAAAATCACACTTGGAATTATGGCACTGGTTATCGTGGGGGTGTATATCGGCGGGATTGCCGCTTTTCATGGAAAATTCTTGAAGAACACGGACATTAATGGCATGGATGTTTCAGATATGACAGTGGAAGAGGCAGAGAAACTGATCAGAGAGCAGGCAGAAGATTATCAGATCACGTTAAAAGAACGCGGAAATAACAGTGAGACGATCACGGCAGAAGAGATCGGTTATCATTATGTTTCCAATGGGGAAATCGAAAATTTCCAAAAATCCCAGCCATACGCCCTGTGGTTTGTAAGTTATTTCCGACCGGCATCTTATGCGTTTGAGACGGCAGTGCAGTATGATGAAACATTGCTGAAAGAAAAAGCGGACAGCCTTAAATGTTTTGATAAAGCAACAGCTAAAGCACCGGAAGATGCGAAAATGGTCTTTCAGGAAAGCGAAAACAAGTATGTGATCAAAAAAGAGAAGCAGGGTGCAAAGCTCAAACAGAAAAAATTCTGGAAACTGCTTACAGAGACAATTTCAGAAAGAGACGGTCTGCTGGATCTGGAGAAAGAATCCTGTTATCAGACACCAAAAGTGACAAGTGATGACAAAGACTTAAACCAGCTGGTAGAGAATCTCAATCATTATGTGGATATTGAGATTACATACTGTTTTGGAAACCAGAAGGAGGTTCTGGACGGCAGTGTGGTAAAAGACTGGCTGACCTATGATAAAAAAGGGAAAGTGCTGGTAAAAGACGGTGCGATCAGCGACTATATCGCATCTCTGGCAGACAAGTATGATACTTATGACAAGCCACGGAAGTTCAAGACAAGTGACGGAACGTATGTGACTGTGGAAGGCGGTTCATATGGATGGAAAATCGACCAGACAGCGGAGGCAGAAGAGCTGACAAAGCTGATGGAAGAAGAGCCGCACATGGAACGTACACCGATTTTTGCCCAGGAAGCAGACAGCTGGGAAAATGGTGACATGGGTGACACGTATGTGGAAGTTGATCTGACAAAACAACATCTGTGGATGTACAAAGAAGGGAAATTGATCGTAGAATCGGATTTCGTATCCGGAACAATGACACCGGCTCGTGTGACACCGCCCGGCATTTTCCGGTTATACTATAAAAAATCACCGGCTGTTCTTCGAAGCACAAAACCGGGCGACAGTTACGAGACACCGGTTTCTTTCTGGATGCCGTTTAACGGCGGGATCGGATTCCACGATGCCACCTGGAGAGGAAGCTTCGGCGGTCAGATCTTCTGGAACAGCGGTTCTCATGGCTGCATTAATCTTCCGTACAGTGCTGCACAGACGATTTACCAGAATATCGAAAAAGACTATCTGGTCATTTGCTTCTATCGGAACGGTGAGTATAAATATTAGATGTGAGATGATTCATATGTCATGCGATGCATGACGTGCACCTCGCAGCAAGAATGGCAGAGGCATTCTTAAATAAAAAAAGAAAGAGGAAATGTATGCTCGAACAGATTGTAGAGCCACTGCTTGGGTGGTTCGGGGAACATGCACGGATTCTCCCGTGGAGAGAACAGCCGCAGCCATATCGCGTCTGGGTTTCTGAAATTATGCTGCAGCAGACACGTGTAGAGGCGGTAAAACCCTTTTTTGAACGTTTTACGCAGGCTCTGCCGGACGTTCGATCCCTTGCGGAATGTCCGGAAGATAAGCTTTTGAAGTTATGGGAGGGGCTTGGCTATTATAACCGCGTCCGAAATATGCAGAAAGCAGCACAGAATATGGTGGAATTTTATGACGGCGAAATGCCGGCAGACTATGAAAAACTGCTGGGTCTTCCCGGGATCGGTCCTTATACGGCAGGAGCAGTAGCTTCCATTGCCTTTGAGCTCCCGGTTCCGGCTGTTGACGGAAATGTCCTGCGGGTGATCACAAGGATCACGCAGAATGACGGAGATATTTTGAAGCAGTCTGTCAAACGTCAGGTCGAGGAGGAGCTTCTGGCAGTAATGCCAAAAGGAAGATCCGGAGCCTTTAACCAGGCACTGATGGAACTTGGGGCGACTGTATGTGTGCCAAACGGGGCACCGAAGTGTGAGGAATGTCCGCTGTCAGGCATATGCCTTGCACATCAGAACGGCAAAGAGATGGACTATCCGAAAAAAGCACAGAAAAAGCCGCGTAAAATCGAAAAAAAGACCGTTCTGGTGATAAGGGACGGCAGCAGTGCAGCAATCCGCAAACGTCCGGCAAAAGGACTTCTGGCAGGTTTATATGAGCTTCCTAATCTCTCTGGATGGTTAAGCCAGGATGAAGTTCTGGACTGGCTGAAACAGGAAGGGCTGTCACCGATCCGTATCCGGAGATTATTGGATGCGAAACATATTTTCAGTCATATTGAATGGCATATGACAGGATATGTGGTCCTGGTGGAAGAACTGGAAAACTATTCCGGAAAAGATATGCTTTTTATTGAGCCGAAAAGAACAGAAGAAGAATACCCGATCCCGGCAGCTTTTTCAGCTTACACAGCCTATCTTCAGATCAGACTCGGACAGGAAAAATATGACGAAAAATAAAACAGAAACGTGTATGGAGGTAAAAACGTGAAAATATTATCAATAGCAATTCCCTGTTATAATTCTGCAGCCTATATGAGAAGATGTATTGATTCTCTACTTTCGGGCGGAGAAGATGTGGAGATTTTAATTGTGGATGACGGTTCCACAAAAGACAATACCGCAGAGATTGCAGATGAGTATGAAAAAAATTATCCGGGGATCGTAAAGGCGATCCATCAGGAGAACGGCGGACATGGAGAGGCAGTCAATGCCGGACTGCGTAATGCAACCGGAGTATACTATAAAGTGGTGGACAGCGATGACTGGGTAGATGTGGATGTTTATCTCGATATTATCAAAACTTTGAAAGAACTGGTGGCAGGTCCGCAGACTGTTGATATGTTCATCAGCAATTTTGTCTACGACAAGGCAGGTGCGAAGCACAAAAAAGTGATGCGGTACAAGGCATTTCCTGAAAATGAAGTATTCCAGTGGGATCATGCAAAAAAACTGCACATCGGACGTTACATTCTGATGCATTCCGTGATCTACCGTACCATGCTGCTACGGGAATGCAACCTGGAGCTTCCGAAACATACCTTTTACGTGGATAATCTGTTTGTGTTCCAGCCGCTTCCGTATGTAAAAAATCTTTATTATAAAAATGTGAATTTCTATCATTATTTTATCGGCAGGGATGATCAGTCCGTCAACGAAAAAGTCATGATCTCCCGCATCGACCAGCAGATCCGTGTCAATAAGATCATGATCGACACCATGGCTGACAATAAAATCGCAGACAAGCGGATCCGCCAGTATATGACAAGTTATCTGGATATCATTACAACG
>UMCR01020882.1_pt1 | contig 11357 bp, 10 predicted proteins | sample 1964301 | NCBI WGS metagenome assembly UMCR01 (sample SAMEA4835975, study PRJEB28245) | human gut metagenome | biome: gut microbiome; material: fecal sample | place: Denmark | collected 2008
CGGCAGCTGCTCTCTTGGAAGCCTGACAAAAACGGAAAGCACCGATGCCCAGAATTGCCGAGGGCACCTGAGACAGCCACTGTGTCTGTACTTTATCGACAAACTGCGCGTACTTCTGATCAGGTTTGGGCCGCGTAATGCGGCATTCATGGCGAATGGGTTGCTTATGCCGTTCAGTTTCCGCAATCAGTCGGCTGAGGCTGTCAAAGAACCTCTGTTCCAGAACGCATTCGTTGTAGATAAACATCTGCCCGGCAGACTAGGTGAGGTAGGCCTCGCGTGCGGATGAATTCTTAAACCTGGCGGCAAATTTGCGTCCGGTGAGCATAGGATTCCTTTCACGAAGAACGCAGTGTACAGACAACATTCGTCTATTTGTTGCTGCCTCTCAAAAAAATAGCGTCGGGGTTTTAGAGCCGCATTCCTCCCTTGTATGAATACAGGGGATTCCTGCGGGATTTCTTTGAGAATCTTGGCGATCGTGGGCGTGGAAATTGCGAGCTCCTTTTCGATGTCGGCATATGTTTTACCGTCGGCACGCAACAAAATCACGCGGGCACGCTGCCGCAGACGAGAGGCTGTCTCTGACGAAGCAATAAGTTTTTCCAATCGCACTCGTTCTTGTGTCGTCAAACGAAGCTCAAATCTCTGCGGACGTCCGGCCATGCTTTTCCTCTGCGCTCTTGCTGTTCATTCCGTCATTGTATGGGCTCAGTCGGGAAGGAGCCATTTGCAAGCTTGCCGGACAACATGAACGTCCTTCGCAGCAAGATGAGCGCCTCGTTCTACCTAGGCGAACTTGCCGGCGTACCTTGGATCACGCTGCCGCTGGCTGAAATCGACGGTGCTCCGCTTGGCATGTCTTTGATCTCAGCGTGCGGCACGGATGCTTGGCTGTTGGAGCTCTCAAAACCTCTGGTCCAAAACCGATAAGCTGAAAAAGGCCGGCTTCGGAAAACCGAGGTCGGCCATGCTGGTTTAGGATCAGAGCGCGATTCCGACGCCGAAATAACCCGCCACCAAAATCACGATACCAAAAACAATGCGGTACCAACCGAAAACTCGGAAGTCATTCGTGGAGACATAGCGCAGAAGCCAGCGCACCACGACGATCGCAGAAACAAAGCTCACCACGAAACCCACGGCAATGGCCGGAAGACTGTCAAAGGCCAGGGCGTCCCGCGACTGCCAGAGATCCCAGACCGTGGCACCGAAAATGGTAGGAATCGCCAGAAAGAACGAGAACTCGGTGGCTGCCTTGCGGGACAAGCCCAGAACCAGGCCGCCGATGATGGTCGAGCCCGAGCGCGACGTGCCGGGGATGAGCGCAAAGCACTGCATGCAGCCCACGGCAAAGGCGTCCTTGGCCGTCATATCGTCAATTGTCGGCACGCGCGGCGTGATGTTCTTGCGCTCGTGGTAGTCCTCGATCCACAGAATGATCAGGCCGCCGATCACAAGCGCGAGCGCCACCGTAAAGACATTGAAGAAATGCGACTTCACAAAGCTCGAAAGCGTGGCGCCCAAAACGGCAGCAGGCAGAAAGCCCACGATGATGTTGATCGCAAGACGCTGCTCTTTTCCGGACTTAAAGAGGTTAAGCAAAATCGCTATCAAGCGCATACGGTAATGCCAGCAGACGGCGACGATGGCGCCGGCCTGAATGGCGATGTAGAACGTATCGGCCCATACGGGAGCAAAATTGATGATGTCGCCCGCCAGAATCAAGTGTCCGGTCGAACTCACCGGCAAGAATTCCGTCAGGCCTTCAACGATGCCGAGAATGAGACTTTGGATGAGAATAAGAATGTCCATGGGTGCAAATTCACTCGTTTAGGCCTTACCTTCGGGCTCGGCGGTGACGACTTGAGGGGTGGCCAATACCTTGTCGATTCGACGACCGTCCATATCGGCCACTTCGAAATCCCAGTTTTCCCAGCTCACGCGATCGCCCGTCTTGGGCAGCCGCTGCAGCAACAGCATCATCATGCCGGCAAGCGTGTTGTACCGTCCCTGCTCCTCTTCGGGCACTTCCTTGATGCCAAGCGTATCTTTGAGTTCCGGAATTGCAATGATGCCGTCCAAAAACCAGGAGCCGTCCGGACGTTCTATTGCCATGCGCTCGTCTTCGGTTTCGGCCTGGAATTCCCCGGCGATGGCTTCGAGCACGTCGCGCGGCGTAACGAGACCAACCACTTCACCGAACTCGTCAACAACGAGAGACAAAGGCACGATTGTGCTCTTGAAGTGTTCCAAAAGCTCCATGCCGCTTAAAGATTCGGGAACATAGACGGCCGGAAGCAAGTTCTGGGTAAAGTCGATTTCCTTTTTATCGACGATCTGCTGCAACAGGCTTCGCGTTGAGCAAATACCTTTGACGTCGGATAAGGAACCGGAAGCCACCACCAGGCGGGAACGCTTGCTGGTCAGAAGTTTTTTGACGTTTTCTTCGGTGCTGTCCTGCAAATCAATCCACTCGATGTCGCTTCTGGGCGTCATCACCGAGCCCACCTGACGTTCGTCAAGGCGAAATACGTTGCGCACCATGTCGCGTTCGCTTTCCTCAATGGCGCCCGAAGCGCTGCCCTCTTCTATCATCGCGTGGATTTCTTCCTGCGTGACGCCGGCTTCTTCACCCTTGTCAAGACGCAGCACCTTCAAGACGAACTTCGTGGAAAACGAAAGCAACTTCACGAAGGGGCTCATGATAAGGCTCAGCAAGTGAAGCGGACGGGCGACGACGCTCGCGAGAGCCTCGGGGCGGCTTTGTCCCAAACGTTTGGGAACGAGTTCGCCGAGCACGATCGAGAAATACGTCACAAACACCACCACGAGCGTTACGCCGAGTACCTTGGCGGTTTCGGGCGAAACGCCCCAGCCGACGAGCACTTCAGCGGCCGGCCCTGCCAGAGCCGACTCACCGACAATACCCGAGAGAATGCCAATCGAAGTGATGCCCACTTGAATGGTAGAAAGCGCCCACGTGGGATCAGCCTGCAGGGAAACCGCACGCTGAGCACCCTTGTTGCCGTCTTCGGCCATGATCTGCAGTCGAGCCTTGCGGCTGGTGACGAGCGCAATTTCGCTCATCGAAAAAACGCCGTTGAAAACAATCAGCGCAAAGAGCATTAATACATCAAACCAACTGCCCATGGCAAAAGAAAATCCTCAAAAATCAAGAGTTTTGAATTGTATGGAAAATTTGTTTGCTGACGCTTAGGAACAAACCGCAGTTGTGTTGCGAAGCATTGCGGTCGTCAGCGTTCACATCAAAGGTGCGAAAAAGTCCCGACCGGCAACGCACCGGAAGGGACTTCTTAATCAGACAAGCTGCATCGCTTCTTAGAACGGCAGCTTCATGCCCGGAGGCAACGGCATGCCGGCCGTGGCTTCACGCATCTTCTGCTGAGCGGCGGCTTCAGCCTTGTGAGCAGCGTCATTGATAGCCGCGGCGATCAGATCTTCGAGCATTTCCTTGTCGTCTTCGGAGCCCGAAAGCAGACTCGGATCGATTTCGACGCGCTTGGCCTCGTGCTTGCAGGTCACTGTGATCTTCACCATGCCGGCACCGGCTTCGCCCGTCACTTCGATGTTGGCGAGCTCGGCCTGAGCACGTTCCACATTTTTCTGCATTTTCTGAGCCTGAGCGAGCAGACCGGAAAAATTGCCTCTCATTTTGATTTCACCTATTGAGTCGTTTGAAAAAAATCAGTTATCGGCTTTTCGAACCGACGTTTCATCGAGTTCGCCGTCAAGCACACGCAAGCATTCTTGCACAAACGGATCGCTCTTAAAGGCTTCGATCATCGCCAGTCGCGCGGCGCGTCGCTCGGACTCCTCCCAAAGCGACAACGTCGGATGCGACTTGCCGTCGTGCTCCTGAGCGTCGAACTTCACCTGAAAACTCTCACCCTTGAGACGCTTCATCGCCCCTTCGATCAGATGCACTACGTCAGGCGTGAGCAACATACGGCTTCTCGGACGCAACAGCACATGATCATCGGTCAACTCCAACACGACGCTGCCGGCAGCCACTTCACGCGGCAGAGCCGTCAGCCCCGAGGCACACACAAGTTTTCGCCAGTTAGAAAGCAGTTCGTCGGGATGAATCTCTATCGGAGGAAGAATCGCCGGCCCCCTGCTGGTGCGCACTCTTCTAACCGGCTCAGCGCTCTCCCCGGCCGGACTCCTGAGGCGGCAGATCCGCCCAGGGCGGTGCCGCGTCGGCCGCGATTTCAGGCGGCACGTCCTCATGCGGAATTTCAGGCGGCATCGCGTTGTCGGCAACATGTGCCTTGGGTGCTTCGCGAGTCGGTTCGGATTTTTTCTCAGGCACCTTGCTGCCGGGAGCAAAACCGGCTGGCTTAAAGGCAAGCATACGCAAAATGGCCATCGTAAAGCCTGCGTACTCGTCCGGAGCCTGGGCCATATCGGCACGCGCCTGCAAAAGGATCTGGTAGTCGAGTTGCACTTCTTCAGGCGTCATGCTGCCTGCGAGCTTGCGAATGCGTGCAAGCGCAGAGTCGCTCTCGGTGAGCGCATCCGGCACGCGTTGCAAAATAGCAATGCGGTGCATGAGGCTAGCCCAGTCACGCACAGCTTGACCGTAACTCACGCCGTCCAATCCGATCTGTCGAGCCGTATCAAGCGCCTCCTTGGCCCTGCCTTCGAGCACCATTTCGGTGAGGTCGCACAGCACGTCGGAGTCCATCACGCCCAGCATCGCACGCACTTTCTCAAGCGTCACATCACCCGCGCAGAACGCAATCGCCTGATCCAGAAGCGACAAGCCGTCACGCATCGAACCACGGGCGGCACGGGCGAGCAGATCCAATGCGGCAGTTTCAGCAGGAATGCCTTCTTGCCGCATCACGTGCTGCATATGGCCGGAAACGGCCGCCGGAGACATATTCTTCAAATTGAACTGCAGGCAGCGAGAAAGCACCGTCACAGGGACTTTCTGGGGATCAGTCGTTGCGAGAATAAACTTGACGTATTCCGGCGGCTCCTCCAAGGTCTTTAGCATCGCATTGAAGGCATGCGTCGTGAGCATGTGCACTTCGTCGATCATGTAGACCTTGTAACGGGCATTGGAGGGCGCATACATGGCGCGCTCCAGAAGCTGCGTCATTTCTTCGACCGAGCGGTTACTTGCCGCGTCAATTTCAATGTAGTCGACGAATCGCCCCTCGTCGATGGCTCGGCACGCCTCGCATTTTCCGCAGGGATGGGACGTCACGCCCCCCTTGCCATCTTCGCCGACACAATTGAGGCACTTGGCCAAAATACGCGAAAGCGTCGTTTTGCCCACACCGCGCGTACCAGTAAAGAGATAGGCGTGATGAAGACGATTTTCGTCTAAAGCGTGCTTTAAGGCGGCAACGACATGTTCCTGCCCGACCATGCTCTCGAAGTCATGGGGGCGCCACTTTCGGGCGAGAACCTGATAGCTCATGGGAAGATCTAACCGAACAAAAGAATGGAGAGACGCCGCCAGCTTAGGAACTGCTTTGACGGCGAATCGGTCGGTCAATTATAAGGAAGCACAGAAACGAATTCGGCGAGCCTTATCCTCGGCACTAAGAGTATTCCGCCGTGGCTGCTTCGTTCCCGACCTGACCAGGTTAGCAGAGCTCTTATGCGAGGGGACCCGCCGAATTGCGCATTGTAGCGAAAAAGCGGCACGCAGGAAAGAGCGCGATGCCGCCTTTGCAGAAAATTCGTGATATTGGGGCGATTACTTGGCTTCGGAATCTTTTTCCTCACCCCTTTTGTCGCTCTCCAAACCAGCAAGCTTTTGCAACTGTGCAATCATCTGCGCCTGCTGCTGCAGCTGACGCTCAAGCTGGCGAATCTTAACAACATAAGGATCGTCTTCACCCGGCACCACACCGTAAGCCATAAATTGGGAATGCAACTGTTCGCGCTGCTTCTTCGTTTCCTTCGTCGAACGGGCGGGAACCCCCACCACCGTCACGTTTTCTGGTACTTCATGCACCACAACGGCGTTGCTTCCGATGCGTGCGTTGTCGCCCACGGTGAATCCGCCGAGAATCTTGGCACCGGCGCCCACCACAACTCCTTTTCCAAGCGTCGGATGGCGCTTCTGTCCGCGGCCGAGACTGACGCCGCCCAACGTCACGCCGTGATAGATCGTGCAGTCGTCGCCTACGACAGCCGTTTCTCCAATCACCACCCCCATACCATGGTCAATGAAAACGCGACGGCCGATACGTGCAGCCGGATGAATTTCAATGCCGGTACAAAAACGCCCCACGTGGCTGACCCAGCGGGCAAAACCGTACCAGCCCTGAATCCAACACCAGTGAGCGGCACGATGAAATGCCAGCGCATGCAGGCCGGGATAACTGAAAATCACCTGCATCGGACCAAGCGCTGCCGGGTCTCGCTCGAGAATGGTCCGCATGTCTTCCTTAATGCGCTCAAACATTTGCTTCGTATCCTTTTTTTCTGTCGGTGTTGGTTTCGGGCAAACGGCGCGATTGACACGCCGATCCTGCACCTGATTTTGATTGTACCGCAGGCTTGCCCGAGGCCTGAAGCTCCAGGAGAGCTTTTGGCTTAACTTTGGTTTTTTTCCGAAACCAAAGGCTTTTTTCGTCCGGCTCTCAGATGTCTCGGGCAAATGATCGCCGCACAAATGCCTCGGAGTAAATCGACTTCGGATTGCGTCAGAAGCGCGCGAGAGAAAATACTGCGGCTCATCGCCATGAGATTCTTTGGCTCCTCGGGTTTATGTGCGCCGCAGGCCGTCATCGCCTCCTCCCAGTGCCGCATCAGCCCTTCGACGGCGGCGGCGCTTGCGGCCGGATCCTGTTCAAATCGCTGCTGCCAGCCGTAGAGTCCGGCGGCGTGCGCCCTTTGCAAAAGCGCCATGTGCATCTCGTAGGCTGCGATCTGTACCGCCTGAGCAAGATTGAGACTCTGGCTTAAGGGATTGGCCGGAATGGCCGTGGCGAAGCGACAAAGGCCCACTTCTTCGTTGGTAAGCCCCGAGCGCTCGCAACCGAACACAAACGCAATGCCAGGGCCCTTGTTTTCCTCGGCCCAAAGTCCTGCGCGATCGGCACTTTGCCGCATGGTTTCCAGAGCAGGACCGAAGCGGCGGCTGTAGCCAGTCATCGCAAAGGGAAGCGCCACGTCGGTCAAAGCAGCTTCAAGACTCGGGTAGTCGCGTGAATACTTAAGCACATCGACCGAACTCGTCGAAAACGCCACGGCGTCGGGATTCGTGCGGTATTCGGGGTCTACCGGTGCGACCACGCGCAAATCGCTAAAGCCCATCGTCTTGATGGCTCGAGCAGCCGCTCCGATGTTGCCAGGGTGACTCGGTCGTACCAGTACAAATGAAATCCGACTGCTGTGCGGAGGAAGCGTTTGATTGAGCGTTGCGTCCATGATCCTGTTGACTGCATTTTTAGCGGAATAAGAATCATACGGGTTATGAGCATCGGATGCAGATTAGTTCAAGGTTTTGTCCGATTCTTGCCAATATCCTTGCTCATCGCCGCGAGCCTGATTTGATAAAATACGCGCACTCAAATTTCAGCCCCTTCCTCCACCGAACGGGCATCCATTCAATTCAGGGAGTTGATGATTCGCTTCAGCTCCCCTTTTGTCGTTATTTTTCTCTTTCGAGTCGTTATCCTCATGCCCTCAGCCCAACTTGAAGTCGCAATCCAGGCCTGCCGCAAAGCCGGCAACTTCATCAACCGCGAAAGCCTCGACCTCTCGGCCATTGAAGCCCGCGAAAAGGCTCCGTTCGACTTCGTGAGCCGCGTGGACACCGGCGCACAAGAACGCATCACATCAATCATTCGTCAGTACTTTCCCAAGGACAGCATCGTTGCCGAAGAATCCGGCACGATCGTCAATCCCGGAGCGGACGGTGTCTGGTACGTGGATCCGCTCGACGGCACGACCAACTTCCTGCACGGCTTCCCTCACTACGCCGTGAGCATTGCCTACGCCCTCAAGGGCCGCGTGATGGCCGCCGCCGTCTATGATCCGGTCAAGGACGAACTCTTCAGTGCGGAACGCAGCCGCGGCGCATTCCTAAACAACGCCCGCATCCGTGTTTCAGGCCGTACGGACATGAGCAAGGCTCTAATCGGCACCGGTTTCCCGTTCCGCCGCAACGACAACTACGAAACGTTCCTGCCCAAGCTCGAACGCGTCGCTCGCTCCTGTGCGGGGCTGCGCCGTGCCGGATCAGCCGCGCTTGACCTCTGCTACGTGGCTTGCGGCCGCTTGGACGGCTACTGGGAAGCCAACCTCAAGAGCTGGGATCTTGCCGCCGGCTCGCTCATCGTTTTGGAAGCAGGCGGTCTCGTAACCGACCTTTCAGCCGGTGAAGACTACCTTGCCACCGGCGGCATCTGCGTGGGTACGCCCAAGATCTTCGCTCCGCTTCTCATGAAAGTAACCGACGCCAATACCGGCAAGTAAGACTTTCTTTCCGAACTATGGCTGATACGACTACGCCGCTGCAGGAGGGCGGTGCGGCGGCGATTGACCCGTACGCCGGCCACACGCCCATCATGCGCCAATACCTGATGCTCAAAGACAAGCATCCCGGGGTATTGCTTCTTTACCGACTCGGCGACTTCTACGAAACTTTTTTCGATGACGCTATCCGAGCAAACCGCATTCTGGGTCTCACGCTCACGCGTCGCGGAAAGGATTCCGAGGGAAACGCTATTCCGATGGCGGGTGTTCCTGCGGCCACACTCGAGCAGTATTTGGCACGTCTCGTGAAAGCAGGCGTATCGGTCGCCGTCTGCGAACAAATGAGCGAAGCGATTCCGGGTCGCAGCATCGAACGAAAAATCGTGCGCATTGTGACGCCGGGCACGCTCACCGACGGGGCCCTCTTAAACGACAAACAAGATTCGCCATTGGCCGCTTGGGTTCCCGGCAAAGGCCGAAACGCTCAAGGGGCCTTGATATGGCTTACACTTTCCAATGGTGATTTCCGTGCATGCAAATGCACGCTGCGAGACCTTCCCGGCGAAATCGCTCGCATAACGCCCGGCGAAATTCTTCTTTCGGAAACGGTCAAAGAAACGCGAACCAACGACTTCGACGGTATTCCGGTGACAACGCTTCCCGACTGGCACTTTGACGGCCAACGCGGTGCTGCACTGATCAAAGAAAAATTTGGACTGGAAGCGCTCGCTGCACGAGGACTTGAAAACGAACCGGAGATTCTTGCCGGCGTCAATGCCATCCTTGGCTACGTTGAACAGACTCAATGCGATGCACTGCCGTTCTTGCGTGCACCGGTATTGGAAGAAAACAGTGCCTACGTAGCGCTTGACGCCGTTGCGCGCCGCAATCTGGAAATCAGTGAAACGATTCGCGGCGATGAAGGCGACACGCTCATGCGCGTGGTGGATCACTGCCGTACAACAATGGGATCGCGCACACTGCTGCATTGGCTGCATCACCCGTTACGTGATTTTGCGGTCGTACGCAGCCGCCATGAAGCCGTTGATGAACTTCTCAAAGACACAACCATTCGTGGAGAACTCGACGCTTGCGTCAACGGCCTTCCCGATATCGAGCGCAATGCCGGACGCATCGCCCTCAGAAGCATTCGTCCGCGCGAGCTAGCCGCACTTCGCGACAGTCTGGAAAAACTCGACAGCTTTGCTGCTCTCGGTCAGCAGTGCCGTAGCCCGCTACTAAGATCTCTTGCTCAAACCGCCGTCATTGATATCGTGCTCAGTCAGGAGCTGCACAAATGGGTTGCACAAGAACCCGCAACTCTTTTGCGAGAAGGCGACGTCATCGCCGCAGGAGCCGACGAAGAGCTTGACAGCTTGCGTGCTATGCGTGACAACGCTGGTGAATTCCTCGTTAATCTGGAAACCAGAGAAAAAGAGCGCACAGGTTTATCGTCGCTTCGCGTTGAATACAACCGCGTCTCCGGCTACTACATCGAAGTTCCCCGTGCGGCCGCTGAACGAGTTCCTGCCGACTACCGACGTCGTCAGACACTCAAGAACGTCGAGCGTTTCATCACACCGGAACTTAAAGCTTTTGAAGACAAAGCACTTTCGGCTAAAGAACGTTCTCTGGCTCGTGAAAAAGAACTCTGGGATGCGCTTCTCGATCGCATCCAGATCTTTGTCAAACCGCTTCTGGACGCCGCAGCGGCCGTTGCGAGCGCCGATGCTCTTCTTTCCTTTGCCAAGCATGCCGAAACTGCTGACTGGATAAAACCGTCAATGAGCGCCGTTCCCGGCATTGATTTGCAAGGAGCGCGTCACCCCGTTGTGGAACACGCGCTGGAACATTACGTTCCCAATGACTGCGTACTGACGCCCTCGCGTCGGCTTCTTGTCATTACCGGCCCCAATATGGGCGGCAAGTCGACCTTCATGCGCTCCGTAGCACTGATTGCGCTTCTGGCATGCGCAGGAAGCTTTGTGCCTTCCACCGCGGCGCGCATCGGTCCGATCGACCGTATTCTCACACGTATCGGCGCCTCTGACGATCTGGCTCGCGGTCGTTCCACTTTCATGGTGGAGATGACGGAAGCGGCTGCCATTCTGCATCAGGCAACGCCCAATTCGCTGGTGCTGATGGACGAAATCGGCCGCGGCACCTCGACTTTCGACGGGTTGAGTCTCGCGGGCGCAATTGCAAAGGAACTGGCCGTCACCACTAAGAGTTACACGCTCTTTGCGACGCATTACTTTGAGCTCACACAGCTTGCCGCCGAGATTCCTGAAGTTGCCAACATTCACGTAAGTGCTCGCGAAACCAACCGCGGCATCGTCTTCATGCACGATGTCCGTGAAGGTCCTGCCAATCGCTCCTATGGTATTGCCGTGGCTGAACTTGCAGGCATGCCAGCTGCTGTCACACGTCGCGCTCGCGCCATGATGGCCGAAATTGAGGCACGATCGGTCGTTTCCGACAGTCAGTTGGATCTGTTTGCGATTGATGCACCGGCCCCCTTGCCGGCAGAAGAAAGCGAATCTGCAAAGGCAGCGCGTCACTTCGCCGAAGAGGTATCAATGCTTGACGTGGATGATCTCTCGCCGCGAGATGCTCTGGCACTCTTGTACACACTCAAGGAAAAGGCCGGCAACGCACTCAACGATTAGTCGGAGAGCTACAAAAAAAACGCTAACAAGAAGGAGGCTGCATGGCCTCCTTCTTTTTTGCGTGGTTTTCGGAACAAGAACGCAAAAAGCTCTTCAGAGTCCTGTCGTTTGTACTCTCGTGGTATGTGCATGGCTTGGACTTCTAAGTGTCTAAAAAATCCATACCACTTCAAAACGCAGAAATGACGAAACCCCCGAAGGAGAGACTCCAACGGGGGT
>UMCR01038458.1_pt1 | contig 11299 bp, 7 predicted proteins | sample 1964301 | NCBI WGS metagenome assembly UMCR01 (sample SAMEA4835975, study PRJEB28245) | human gut metagenome | biome: gut microbiome; material: fecal sample | place: Denmark | collected 2008
CAATTCCTCTTCCAATTTAGCTGCAGGATCTACTACAACTCCTGAACCGTCTTCCGCATTCTTCAAACGATAATGTGTTACTACGGCACACTCTTTCGCAAACCCTTCTACGTGTTCTGCTTCGCGGCTTAAGAATGATTTCGGGATTAATAGCGGGAAATATGCATTTACGTGTCCTGTTTCCTTGAACATGTCGTCCAATTGACGTTGCATTTTCTCCCAGATAGCGTATCCGTAAGGCTTAATCACCATACATCCGCGCACGGCAGATTGTTCTGCCAAATCAGCTTTTACCACCAAATCGTTATACCACTGTGAGTAGTTTTCACTACGTTTGGTAAGGTCTTTCAGTTCTTTTGCCATTATATTTTTCTATTTAAAGTTTTCTTGAGTGTTAAAACAGGGTGCAAAAATACGAAAAATGCATGAACTGCCCTATTCTTCATGCATTAATTTTCTAAAGTCATTTGCTTCTATATTACATATCTCATTTTTCATATTCGTTATATCGTTGCATCCGCGACTATGCTTGTTCAGCATAGCGCCTTTTTGAGAACTAAAGGCACTATGACCCGATGAAAAGGTTTTATACAAAAGAAATAAGCCTTTCCTACCCAATTATGGTATTTTACTAATGTGGTAACCTCAATCATTTGTTTTCCTGTTTCCAATGGTGTAATGAAAATATCGACATAAAACAATAAATGTTTATCGTCTTTTCTCATAATTGCTTCTTGCTTGTCTTCCTCTATAATAAGTTCTTCACTTTCAATAGCTTTAGTTTCTATACCGAAAGGTTTGACTAAACAGGCCCTTATTGCATACAACATTCGGAGCCAAGCGGGGTTATGAGCAAAGACTTTTAAAATAATATCTTTAGGAGACAAACGATTTTCTGTAACTTCTATGGAAAAACTGTCACTGTAATCTACGGGGAGATATTTCTCTATTTTCTTAGCCATATTGGTTATTCAATTAGGGTTATTCTACAATAGTTTAGTTTAGGTTTCCTCCGATAATAGATAAAACCATAGAAAAGGGGGCTTGAAAAATAAAAAATCAGGCAGTTTATTTAAGATAACCATCTGATTTTCAAAAGAGCGGTAAACGAGGCTCGAACTCGCGACCCCCAGCTTGGGAAGCTAGTGCTCTACCAACTGAGCTATTACCGCATATTTACTGCATTTCTCGACTCAAAAGCCTTATGAAATGGTGATGCAAAGGTAAACATAATTTTTATATCTCAAATAAAATCGCAGAAATTTTAATGCAAGAAAAAAGAGAAATCAAAGCATCTTCAATTCTTTTGTTTTGATGAAAAACAACCGGATATAAAAAAACGCATATTAGTAGCCCGTATAATTAAAAATATACAGATTGACGATAGTCGCTATAGAAAAAACTCCAGGATTTCCGGTTAATAAGATTCAGATATAAACTATTTTAGTGAATAATCTATCACTAGGTTCTAAATAGAGAATGAATATTGAATATGTGAGAATAAAGTTGCTTATATTATTTCAAATTGACAGATTTAGTTTCTAGCAAAATAAATAAGATTTAGAAACAAACAGGTACTTTATGGGCTATTTGGTAGCTTCCTTTTAAAGGGAGAACACGCTTCTCACCGACCAACGGTTGGTTCCATTTAAAGGAACAGAGCTTTTCCTTTAAAGAAACAACTCCAATATGCATTTATGTTTTGTATAATCAAGTAGTTTATATCCATTAATAACACGCTTATTGCATATACTTGCATTATTTTATGCATCATTTTTTCTATCTGATAGAAATGATACAAACGTGATTCAAAGAGAAGATGAAAAATAGAACATCTTATAAAAAAGCGTTGAAACCTTCTTTTGTTGTATTGCTATATTCTTTCTGATGAACAAACCTCTCTTTTCATCTGTTAGAATATCTCAAATTCAGATATAACCTAACCAGTATGAAAAAAAATAAGCGACTTTTTATACTATTGACTTTGTATTTTTCCATCGGTCAGATAGATGCACAGATACCATTAAGTTTCGAAGAATCACTGCATCTGTTGAATCAAGGAAATCAGAGTCTGAAAATAGCAGATAAGAGTATTGAGATTGCGAAGGCTGAACGTGATAAGTTGAATGCTTTTTGGTATCCCAGTCTTCAATCTACAGGTGCGTTTGTACACATGTCGGAGAAGATCGAAGTCAAACAGCCTTTATCGCAGTTTACCGATCCGGCTAAAGACTTTGTACATTCCATTATTCCGGATGACCAGATCATTTCGTCTATACTGGATCAAATTGGGGCAAATACCCTTATATTTCCTTTGACTCCAAGAAATCTGACAACTGTTGATTTATCAGCCGAGTGGGTACTCTTTTCCGGTGGTAAACGCTTCCGTGCCACCAACATCGGAAGAACGATGGTCGACTTGGCACGGGAAAGTCGGGCACAGGTATCGGCCAATCAGCAAAATCTATTAGTTGAAAGTTATTATGGGCTTCGACTGGCACAACAAATTGTGACGGTTCGTGAAGAAACCTACAACGGATTGAAGAAACATTATGAAAATGCCTTGAAGTTAGAAGCTGCAGGTATGCTTGACAAAGCCGGAAGACTTTTTGCCCAAGTAAATATGGATGAAGCTAAGCGTGCATTGGAAGCTGCACGAAAAGAAGAAACAGTAGTGCAAAGTGCTTTAAAAGTTTTGCTGAATAAAAAAGATACAGATACTGATATAGCACCTACTTCTCCCCTTTTTATGAATGATTCAATACCTCCTAGGATGCTTTTTGACTTCTCTGTAAACAGCGGGAACTATACGCTTAACCAGTTACGGTTACAGCAGCATATTGCCAAGCAAGAAGTACGGATTGCACAAAGTGGCTATATGCCGAATATAGCCCTTTTCGGAAAACAAACCTTATATTCGCATGGTATTCAGAGTAATTTGTTACCGCGTACGATGATAGGTATCGGGTTTACGTGGAATCTGTTCGATGGTTTGGATCGTGAGAAGAAAATACGCCAATCGAAGTTAACGGAACAGACGCTTGCTTTAGGGCAAATGAAGGCTCGTGACGATTTGGCTGTTGGTATAGATAAGTTATATACGCAGTTGCAAAAAGCGCAGGATAATGTGAAGGCATTGAATGCGACAATTGCTTTAAGTGAAGAATTGGTTCGTATCCGGAAGAAATCTTTCACTGAAGGAATGGCAACTTCTACCGAGGTTATTGATGCTGAAACCATGCTTGCCAATGTAAAGGTGGCTCGTTTGGCAGCATATTATGAATATGATGTGGCACTGATGAATCTACTTTCACTCTGTGGCACACCTGAACAATTTGCAAACTATCAACCTAAACCGTAACAAACAATGAAATTAGCTAGTAGAACCCTTTCATGGGCCTTCGTCATTATTATGTTCGCTGTCGGTGTTTTTACAGCGCTGGGAATTATATTGATGCATAAACAACCGTTAGTTCTTCAAGGGCAAGCGGAAGCGACTGAAATTCGTATTAGTGGAAAACTTCCCGGGCGTATAGACACATTCTTTGTCCGGGAAGGTGATTGGGTACATCAAGGGGATACTCTTGTTGTAATCAATAGTCCTGAAATATATGCCAAGTATCAACAAGTAAATGCTTTGGAACAGGTTGCCGTACAACAGAATAAAAAAATAGATGCTGGAACCCGTCGCCAGATTGTAGCTACTGCATTACAGCTCTGGAACAAGACAAAGAGTGATCTCGGTCTTGCTCAAACAACGTATAATCGTATTCTTACTTTATATAAAGATAGTGTTGTAACTTCTCAGAGAAAAGATGAAGTGGAAGCGATGTATAAAGCAGCTGTTGCAGCCGAACGTGCAGCGTATGAACAATACCAGATGGCTGTAGATGGTGCACAAAAAGAAGATAAAGCGTCTGCCGCCAGTATGGTAGACGCTGCCAAAAGTACAGTGGATGAAGTTTCTGCTTTATTGCTCGATGCACGGCTGACAGCACCGGAGGACGGGCAAATAGCAAGCATCTTCCCAAAACGTGGAGAGTTGGTTGCACCGGGTACTCCTATTATGAATTTGGTAGTAATGGATGATGTACATGTTGTTCTCAATGTGCGTGAAGATCTGATGCCGCAGTTTAAAATGGGGGAAACTTTCATCGCAGATATACCTGCTATCGGTAAAAAAGATGTTGAATTTAAGATATACTATATTAGTCCGCTAGGTAGCTTCGCCACGTGGAAATCAACCAAGCAAACCGGAAGTTATGATTTGCGCACATTTGAGATTCATGCTCGTCCGATGCAAAAGGTAGATGATCTGCGTCCCGGTATGTCTGTGTTGCTAACGCTAAATTAATCGGCAAATAAAATTAATCATAGAATGGATTTATCACAAACATATTCACCTTTTCGCTCCGTACTGCTCAGAGAGTGGCGGCGAATGACGTCACGACGCCTTTATTTCGGTGTCTGTATTGTCCTGCCGTTGTTTACTCTCTTTTTTATGGCTACCATTTTCGGTAACGGGCAGATGGAGAATATTCCGATAGGCATTATCGACCAAGACAATACTGCTACTTCACGGGCTATTACACGGAATATCTCTGCAGTGCCCACTTTTAAGGTAGTAAAACATTATGTAAATGAGGCTGCAGCCCGCGAGGCCGTACAGAAAAAAGAAATCTACGGGTATCTTTCCATACCTCCGAGATTTGAACAGAATGCTATCACCGGAAAGAATGCAACTCTTTCCTATTATTATCATTATGCCTTGTTGTCAGTAGGTGGTGAGCTCATGGCTGCCTTTGAAACGTCATTGGCTCCCGTATCCTTATCTCCCATTATAATGGAAGCGGTATCTCTTGGGGCAGACCAACAGCAAATTACTACATTCCTGTTACCGGTACAAGCCAACAACCACCCGATATATAATCCGAGCCTGGATTATTCCGTTTATCTGAGCCAGCCGTTTTTTTTCGTATTATTTCAGGTATTGATTCTCCTGACTACCGTATATACAGTCGGAATTGAAATCAAGTTCCGCACAGCTACAGATTGGCTGGCTACTGCTAAAGGCAATATGATAACTGCCGTTTTGGGTAAACTACTCCCCTATACCTTTATATATATTCTGATAGGATGGCTGGGTAATTATGTCATGTTCGGTATCCTGCATATTCCTTTTCAAGGAAGCTGGTGGCTGATAAACATGATAACCGTACTCTTTGTTATTGCTACACAGGCTCTCGGATTATTCATATTTTCCCTGTTCCCGGCAGTCTCTCTGGTAATAAGTGTTGTTTCTATGGTAGGTTCATTGGGGGCTACTTTATCTGGAGTAACTTTTCCGGTTTCTAATATGTATCCGTTAGTAAGAGATGCCTCTTATCTGTTCCCTGTCCGTCATTTTACAGAGATGATACAAACCATGCTTTACGGAGGTGGTGGATTCATCTATCTTTGGCCGTCAATGGTGATACTCTGCATCTTCCCCTTGCTGGCTTTGTCATTACTACCCCATTTAAAACGAGCTATAGAAAGTCATAAATATGAAAACATTAAGTAAATTACAACAGCTATCATTTGTTATCTGTCGGGAGTTTCTTGCCATAAGTACTAGTTATGCTGTTTTACTGGTGTTGATGGGAGGAATTTTCATGTATGGATTGCTTTATAATTATATGTACGCTCCTAATATTGTAACGGATGTTCCTGTTGCCGTTGTTGATAATTCCCACAGCGAATTGAGTCGTAATTTTATTCGATGGCTGGATGCGACCCCTCAAGCGGAAATTTATGATCAGGCAATTGACTATCATGAAGCCAAAGAGTGGATGAAAGAAGGAAAAGTGCAAGGAATACTTTACTTGCCGCATGATTTTGAGGAGCGGGTATTTCGCGGAGATGAAGCTGTATTTTCTTTATATGCAACGACCGATGCCTTCCTCTATTTTGAAGCATTACAAGGCGCTTCTTCACGTGTCATGTTAGCTATCAATGATAAATATCGGTCGGATGGTGCTGTTTTTTTACCCCCTCAAGGATTATTGGCAGTAGCTATGGCAAAACCGATAAATGTAGTGGGAACTGCACTCTATAATTATACGGAAGGATATGGCTCTTATCTGATTCCGGCAGTCATGATGATCATTATTTTCCAGACTTTGCTAATGGTGATAGGTATGTTGACCGGTGACGAACATAGCAACAGAGGAATTCGTGCTTATACACCTTTTGGGTATGGCTGGGGAGTTGCCATTCGTTTGGTGACGGGAAAAACTTTTGTATATTGTGCCTTATATGCAGTCTTTTCTTTTTTCTTATTAGGACTCCTTCCCTATTTCTTTAGTATTCCTAATATTGGAAATGGATTTTACATTATATTATTGTTAATACCTTATCTGATGGCCACTTCTTTTTTAGGATTGGCTGCTTCGCGATATTTTACAGATTCGGAAGCTCCATTACTCATGATTGCTTTTTTTTCGGTTGGATTAATATTTCTTTCCGGAGTTTCTTATCCTATGGAATTAATGCCGTGGTATTGGAAAATAGTACACTATATTCTTCCGGCTGCACCGGGTACACTTGCCTTTGTAAAGCTAAACTCTATGGGTGCCGATATGGCAGACATAAAACCGGAATATATAACTTTGTGGATTCAGACGATTGTTTATTTTATTATTAGCATATGGGTCTATAAAAGCAACTTAGCAAGTCAAAAAAACAACTTTAGTAACAAAAAACTTTCTAAATGAAAGTTTTTAATAGAATATTCTATATTTCTTTGTTTTTCTCATTGCTTTTGTATAAGTTTGTTAACTTTTATTTCCCAATGCTTATTAGAAGTCGTTAAAAACAAATGCCTATATGAAATACATCATCTATATTCTTCTCTTTTTTCCTATTTGGGTCACTGCACAAACATACAAATATATAGGGATAGAAGAAGGTTTGAGCAATCGAAGGATATTCAGTATACAAAAAGACGCTGAAGGATATATGTGGTTTCTTACCAATGAAGGCATGGATCGCTACAATGGCAAGGATATCAAACATTATAGACTGAATAAAGATGATAATTCTCTGGAATCTCCTATTCATTTAGGATGGATATATACCAATCCCCATATAGGAACATGGGTGATTGGCAAACAAGGACGTGTCTTCCAATATGAAAGGAAATATGATGATTTCAAGCTGGTATATAAGTTGCCGAATAGTCTGGAAACCATTAGTTACGGCTATATGGACCGGAATAATAATATTTGGTTATGCCGTAAACACTCCATATTATTGTATAACACAGAAAATGCTCAGATACTTCAATTTACCAATATTCTACACAGCAACATCACTGCAATCGAACAAGTGGACGACCATCATTTTTTTATATCAACGGAGACTGGTGTTCGATATCTTAAATTGGAAAATGGTACTTTGAAAATTATTCCTACCGAAACATTGGATTATTTCCATGTGCAGGTAAACGAATTATATTACCATCAAGCATCAAAACGACTGCTTATCGGGTCGTTTGAGAGAGGCCTATTTGTATATGATATGAATAACCGGGAAATAATAAAGCCCGAAGTTGATTTAAGTGATGTAAGTATTACCTGCATGGCACCATTGGATGAATCACAGTTATTGATATCAACTGAAGGCATGGGAGTCTATAAGATTAATATAAATACCTGCCAGATGGAGCAATACATTGTAGCCAACTATCAAAGCTATAATGAAATGAATGGTAATAATATTAATAATGTTTTTGTCGATGAAGAAAAGAGAGTCTGGCTTTCCAACTACCCTACCGGAATCACTGTTATAGATTATCGGTATGAGAATTATCATTGGATGAAACATTCAATGGGTAATAAACAATCATTAATCAATGATCAGGTGCATGCGGTAATTGAGGATAGCGATGGAGACTTATGGTTTGGAACCAGCAATGGAATTAGTTTATACCACTCCTCCACAGGACAATGGCATTCATTCCTAAGTTCTTTTGACCGTCAATTAAAAGATAAAAATCATATCTTTATTACTTTGTGTGAAGTTTCTCCCGGCATAATCTGGGCAGGAGGCTATACTTCGGGAATTTATAAAATAAACAAGCATAAATTGTCCGTTGAATATTTCTCTCCATACCTGCTTACTTCCGTTAATATGCGCCCCGATAAATATATCCGTGATATGATAAAAGACTCGAAAGGAAATATATGGTCCGGGGGATATTATAATCTAAAGTGCTTTGATTTAGAAACGAATGAGGTACGCCTATATCCGGGAGTGTCATCTGTCACTTCAATTGTTGAACATGACAAAGATCATATGTGGATTGGAACAGCCTCCGGATTATACTTATTGGATAGAAATTCCGGTAAATATCAATATGCTGGATCAGAGTTGGAAGGTGTATATATCAATTCACTTTACCAGGCAAATGATGGATTGCTATATATTGGCACGAATGGAGCAGGAGTATTTGTATACAATATACAGAAACAGTCTTTTGAGCACTATTATACAGACAATTCCGCATTAGTTTCCAATCGGATTTTCACAATTTTACCTGAAGTGGACGGTCGTATTATGATGAGTACGGAAAATGGTATTACTTGTTTTTTTGTAAAAGAGAAACATTTTCATAATTGGACTAGAGGAGAAGGATTGTTACCTGCCTATTTTAATGCTTCTTCGGGTACATTACGTATGAATAAAAGTTTTGTATTTGGTAGTACGGACGGGGCTATTGAAGTTCCGGAGAATGTAAAGTTCCCTTCTTATAAATTTTCCAGAATGATATTCAGTGATTTTCATGTATCTTATCAGCCTGTTTATCCGGACGGCAAAGACTCTCCTTTAAAAGAATGTATAGACGAAACAGATGTATTGAAACTGAAACATGACCAAAATACCTTTTCTCTAAAAGTCTCCACTATCAATTATGATTCTCCGGGTAATACATTTTATTCCTGGAAGTTGGAAGGGTTCTATGAAAAATGGACACAGCCGGGAACAAATAGTCTGATACGTTTCACCAATCTGCCTCCGGGAAAATATACTTTACACGTACGCGCTATATCCAGAGAAGAGCATGATGTTATTTTTGAAGAACGTACAATGAAAGTCATTATCGCACACCCTTTTTGGTTGAGTTGGTGGGCTATCCTATGTTATGTACCATTGGTTATTTGGGGATTCTCTTTTATTTTACGTGTGATAAATCTCAGGAAACAAAAGAACATATCAGATGAGAAAACCCAATTTTTTATTAATACAGCTCACGATATACGGACTCCACTTACTATGATAAAAGCGCCTTTGGAAGAACTTCTAGACGAAGAACCGCTTACTGACACCGGAATAACCCGTACAAAGGCTGCATTAAGGAATGTAGACTCCCTTTTGCGATTGGCGACTAATCTTATCAACTTTGAACGTGCTGACGTATATTCTTCCGAGTTGAGCATCTCAGAATATGAATTGAACACATATTTGAAGGATGTATGTAATAGTTTCTCTTCGTATGCTACTATCAAACATATAGATTTTACTTATGAGAGTAATTTCAACTACTTGAATGTATGGTTTGATAAAGAGAAAATGGATTCTATACTGAAAAATATTATATCGAATTCATTGAAATATACAGCAGAAAATGGCAAGGTCAGTGTCTCTGTCTCTGATATGAATGATTTTTGGAAGGTGGTTATTAGTGATACAGGTATCGGTATTCCTGCCTCTGAAGAACGGAAGTTGTTCAAACTTCATTTCCGTGCCAGTAATGCCATCAATTCTAAAGTCACGGGCAGTGGCATAGGACTAATGTTGGTTGGAAAGTTGGTTCGTCTGCACAAGGGTAAGATTCAGATTAAAAGTGTGGAACATCAAGGGACGACTGTTCAAATTATATTTCCCAAAAACAATAAGAGTACTCAGGAGGCAACTTCGGCTTCCTCCCCTAAGATTCAGCTACAAACACCGGAACTAACAGTTCCGAATGTTTTTTCAAATGTAGCAAATACAGAAGTTGTCACAGCCAAGAAAGAAATGCAACGTATCCTTATTGTAGAAGATAATGATGAATTACGTTCTTACTTGGTTAGTCTGCTTTCTCCCCAATATTATGTGCAAGCCTGTTGTAATGGCAGGGAGGCTTTAGTGATAGTAAAAGAATTCTGGCCGGAACTTATTCTTTCCGATGTTATGATGCCTGAAATGCAAGGAGATGAACTCTGTGCTGCTATTAAGAAGGATGTTGAAACTTCACACATTCCGGTATTATTACTTACAGCTTTGGGGGATGAGAAAAATATTCTTGATGGACTCACAATCGGTGCAGATGAATATATCGTCAAACCCTTCAGTGTGAAGTTATTGAAGGCGAATATTGCCAACCTTTTGTCCAACCGTGCTTTATTGCGTCAGCGGTATGCTAATCTTGAAATAGACTCCGAGCCTGTACCATCAGCAAATGGAATGAATAGTCTCGACTGGAAATTCATATCGGAGGTCAAGAAAAATATTGAAAAGAATATCGATAATACTGATTTTTGCGTTGACAAGCTTTGTGAATTACAGGGCGTGAGCCGTACTAGTTTATATAGTAAATTGAAAGCGTTGACCGGACAATCTCCGACAGCATTAATTCGGGTGACTCGTTTAAAATATGCAGCACGATTATTAAAAGAAGGTGAACATAATATCGGAGAAATAGCAGATATGAGTGGTTTCTCGGAAACAAAGTATTTTCGGGAAGTATTTAAAAAATATTATCGAATGAGTCCTAGCACGTACGCTAAAGAAGGGAAAAGCCTCTCCTCTGTTGTTGTAGTAGAAGATGAACCCGAAGAGGAAGAGGCGACCGATTGATTTATTTGCGAATCAGATACTTGATGAATGTATAGCCTCCTAATACTTGCAGGCACATCCCGGGAATTCCGATACGGAAATCTTGAATAGCACTGTAAAAATTACCATTATATATCCATTCTCCTAAAGTACCTACGGCCTGATAAATATTCACATCGTTGTAATTTAGTGAATAGAACTTTACAGTAGTTGTTTCCATGTTTATTTTTTTTAAGTTCAAATTACTCTTTTATTTTTACTTCTGATTCTTTCGAGGAAATCACCAATTAGCGGTAATATCTCCTCTGCTGATTCCACTTCGCTGCACATTGTTTCTACAGGACATCCTCCTGTATGGTTACGGTTCCGGATAAAAGGTACTTTCTCTGTAAAACTAACTTTTATATCTGATTTCTGAAGCAACTCCAGAGCTTTGGTA
>UMCR01035037.1_pt1 | contig 11221 bp, 10 predicted proteins | sample 1964301 | NCBI WGS metagenome assembly UMCR01 (sample SAMEA4835975, study PRJEB28245) | human gut metagenome | biome: gut microbiome; material: fecal sample | place: Denmark | collected 2008
CACTGCTTATTGCTTTTCGCAATTGAAGCAGGGAACTTACTTGATTTGCTTAAAAATGTCCTGTAAATAATTCTCTGTTTTGTACTCCTGTAATACGTCCCTGACGAAGTGTAAGTCACCTCATATTTGGCAGATCCGCAAATGACATAGTATCATCAAAAAGCGACATCTGATGATATTTCGGCACTTCCATACGGGTATCCTGCTTCTCTCCAGCAAGCAGATTACGGACGATCGCATCCTCTTCCAGCCTGACCGGATAGTACATCCTGCCACTGCAGGTGATAAAATAGATTGCTCTCTTTAAAACAACCCCCATCTTTTTCAGGCCTTCAAAAGAAAGACTTCCATATCTTCTCGCCTGGACGATCCGCTTTGCGGACTTGACTCCGATCCCTGGGACACGCAGAAGGGTATGGTAATCCGCGGTGGTAACTTCCACCGGAAACTGCTCCAGATGGCCGATCGCCCAGTCACACTTCGGATCTAAGAATACATTGAAATTCGGACGCTTTTCTGAGAGAAGCTCACCTGCCTCAAATCCATAAAACCGCATCAGCCAGTCCGCCTGATAAAGTCTGTGCTCCCGTAAAAGAGGAGGACCACCGGGCAGTGTCGGAAGTGCTGCATCTTCATTTACCTGAACAAACGCCGAATAAAAGACTCTCTTAATCTGAAACTTCTGATAGAGAGACTCGGCAACCGAAATAATCTGCAGATCATTCTCCGGAGTCGCACCGATGATCATCTGCGTACTCTGTCCTGCCGGCACAAACCGCGAACTCCGGCGATATACCGTCAGATCATACTGATTTTCCTGCCGCATGGTCTGGATCTGCCGCATCGGTGCAAGGATCGTCCTGCGGCTCTTATGCGGTGCCAGCTTTTTCAGTCCTTCCGCTGTTGGAAGCTCCAGATTGACACTCATCCTGTCCGCCAGATAACCGGTCTTTTCAATCAGAACCGGCGAAGCCCCCGGAATCGCTTTTACATGGATATATCCTTCAAAACGGTACTTCGTACGAAGCAGACAGAGTGTCTGATAAAGAAGCTCCATCGTGTAGTTCGGATTTTGCAGTACACCGGAGCTTAAAAATAATCCTTCTATATAATTACGCCGGTAAAACTCGATCGTCAGCTGACAGACCTCTTCCGGCGTAAATGTGGCACGCGGCACATCGTTACTGCATCGGTTGATACAGTACTTGCAGTCATAGACACACTCGTTGGTCAGCAGAATTTTCAAAAGAGAAATACACCTGCCATCCGCCGAAAAGCTGTGACAGATACCGGCTTCCACACAATTCCCGATTCCTGTGCCGCTGCCCTTTCGTTTGGTCCCGCTTGATGTGCAGGCCACATCATACTTCGCTGCATCACTTAAAATTTTCAGTTTATCAAGAATCCCAAGATTTTCCTGTATTACCATCTTCTGCCCTTTCTCGAACCTACGTTCTCGAATATTTGTTCGTATTATAGCATAGCTTTCTGCAAAATGCAAGTGTAAAGTGCCGGAAATCCGAACATATTTTCTGGTTTTTGTCAAAAAACTCCAAGAAGAACATTTACAAAACCTGTGCACCTACAAACGTTTAATAAGAATAAATTTTACAAAATCAAAAAGCAGCAAATGCATAAGAAATTTCTTATACATTTGCTGCTTTTATAATATGATGATGCCAGTGGTCAAAAGGTCTAAAACCATATGAGCTTACTCATAGGTGGGTGAAAGACCCTGGAACCTACTCCTCTTCTTTTTTCACACGATCCAGCTGATGCAGTACTTCAAATGCATCCGTCAGATATTTGTTTTCTGCTTTTGCAAAATCACCTTTATCAGAAAGTTCTGCCAGGGACGGATCGATCGGCATCTTTCCAAGTACCTTAAGATCCATTTTGCCTGCAATTTCTTCGATATGGCTTTCACCGAATACAGAAATCTTCTTTCCGCAGTCCGGACATACCAGATAGCTGTAGTTTTCCACAATACCAAGGATCGGCACATTCATGCTTTTTGCCATATGGTATGCTTTCTTTACGATCATCTGAACAAGATCCTGCGGTGAGGATACGATCACGATACCATCCAGCGGCAGCGACTGAAATACGGTCAGAGGTACATCTCCGGTTCCCGGAGGCATGTCCACGAACAGATAGTCCAGTTCTCCCCAGATCACATCTGTCCAGAACTGTTTAACCATACCGGAAATAACCGGTCCTCTCCAGATAACCGGTGCTTCTTCATCCGGCATCAGCAGATTGATAGACATAACTTTGATATCATTTTCTGCCAGCGGCGGATAAATACCATTATCGTCCGCCTGAGCCGGTCCGTGCAGTCCATACATTTTCGGAATGGACGGTCCTGTGATATCTGCATCCAGAATACCGACACGATAGCCCTTTTCTGCCATCATATTTGCCAGAGATGCCGTTACCATAGATTTTCCGACACCACCTTTTCCGCTGACAACACCGATCACGTGTTTCACCTTTGTATATTCATTAGAAGCCACCTGAAAACTTGTCGGTTTATTTTTTGATGGACATCCTTCACAGCTTTCCTTTGTGCAGCTGCTGCTGTTGCATTGTTTTTCAGCCATTTTCAAACCTCCTCATACAATCTTTTCTTTATCGTAACTGCTTTTGACAGTCATCACACAAAACCATGGAGAATCCTGTCTCTATGGGATTACCAGCTAACTATACCGCATTTTCTGAAGTATTACAACCTGCTATCCAAAACCACAGTAAATGGCAGCAACGCTGACCAGATTCTCATACCAGGTCTTACGTGCACTCGACTTGAAGCGTATGGATACTTCAAATCTCCGTAAACGTATATCTCTGCCGTATCCCGGAAGTCACTATATCAAATACAAGACTTCCATCCGGAAGAACACTTTTTTCACAGGTTACTTCTTTTCCTTTGAATTTATCCAGTACAAACTGTTCCGGATCCTCTGTGCATACTTCATCAATAAAAACATCCCGCATCTGATTGTTTGCACATTGGTTAAAAATTTCCCAGACTGTTTCATATTCTTTCATTCTGATTTCCTCTTTTTCTATTTGATCGTAATATTAAATCGAACGCATGTGAGACCTGACACGCGATTCCGGTCAGCTTTGCTGACATTTACCTGACAGAATTGCTGTGCAGTCTGCACTCCATAGCTTCTGCCAAAAGAGGATTCTGATTTTTTTGCTCACAGATGGCATCCAGAATACAGTCCGCTGCCTGTGCCTTGCTCATCAGGTCAAATGCCTGCTCACTGTCTTTTGTGATGATCGTGATCACGTTGGTATCTGTGCCAAATCCGGCTCCTGCTGTTTTTAAATTATTTGCAACGATCATATCCAGATTTTTCTTTTCCAGTTTTTTGCGGGAATTCTTTACAACGTGTTCCGTTTCCATGGAAAATCCACATAAAAATGTTTTTGTGGTTCTGTTTTCCCCAAGATATTTTAAAATGTCCTGTGTGCGGGTAAGGGCAATGCTCATCTCGCCATCAGATTTTTTGACTTTCTGATCATAAACTTCACTCGGACGATAATCTGCTACTGCTGCAGCCATAATCACAATATCTGCATCCGCAGCCTCTTCTTTGACTGCTTCAAACATCTGTTGTGCACTTTTCACCGGAACCATCTTTACAAAATGCGGCTCCTCTGCCTCGGTGTGCCCTTTTACAACCGTCACGGAAGCTCCACGCAGCATCGCAGCTTTCGCCAGGGCAAATCCCATTTTTCCTGTTGAATGATTTGTGATATAGCGAACCGGATCGATCGCTTCCATCGTAGCTCCGGCACTGACCAGAACTTTCATCCCTTTCATATCCTTTTCACGTGCAATGCTTCTCACAATATGTTCAACCAGAAGCTTTTCTTCCGGAAGTTTGCCGATTCCGGAATCACCACAGGCAAGATGTCCGCTCGCCGCCTCCACCATCTCAAAACCATAGTTCTGAAGACGTTTCATATTGTCCTGCACGATCGGATTGAGGTACATATTGGTGTTCATCGCCGGTGCAATGATCTTCTGACAGGTGCATGCAAGTGCCGTCGTTGTCAGCATGTCATCTGCGATCCCGTTTGCAAGCTTTCCTATTATATTGGCACTTGCCGGTGCGACCATGAGAAGATCTGCTCTCTTTGCCAGTGAAATGTGCTCTACCTGAAACTGAAAATTCCGGTCAAACGTATCAATCAGACATTTATTTCCGGTGAGCGTCTCAAAAGTGATCGGATTGATAAAATTGACTGCATTCTTTGTCATGATCACTTCCACATTACAATGCAGTTTCTTTAACATACTTGCCACATTTGCCATTTTATATGCTGCAATACTTCCTGTTATCCCAAGTATTACCGTTTTTCCCTTTAACATCACAAAACCTCACGTTCTTTTCTAAATTATTTATGCAATGATAAAACTTTTTTTGTTTATCATAACATACTTTTTATGTATTGTCAGCCTGCCTGGAAAAATTACACTGTTTCCCTTGTCATTTAAAATCTGCTATGCTATGATACTGATGTTTATGAGCCAAGGAGCAAATGGACACAAAACAGTTCCTGTTTTCCTTTGCCCGGCTACTTATATCCATATTTTTCAGGAGGATTTTTACTATGAAAAAAGACACTCGATACCTGGTCAGTGTTGCACTTATGGCAGCGATCGTCATTCTTCTGGCTAACACACCGCTTGGAATGATCCAGCTTCCGATTATTAAGGCGACAACTGTACACATCCCGGTTATCATCGGTGCGATTCTTTTGGGTCCATCCGCCGGTGCGATCCTGGGAGCGATTTTCGGCATCTGTTCCCTGATCAGCAATACAACCGCTCCAACACTTCTTTCGTTTGCTTTTTCTCCGTTTCTGAGTACAACCGGTCTTGTTGGCGTGGTAAAAGCGATCTGGATCTCGGTTGGATGCCGCATTATGATCGGCGTGATCTCCGGATGGCTCTGGATCTTATTTCGAAAACTGAAAGCGAATTCTTATCTTTCCCTTATCATCACTGGTTTTGTCGGTTCGATGGTAAATACGATATTTGTTATGGGCAGTATTTATCTGTTCTTTGCCGGACAGTATGCCGCTGCCAAAGATGTGGCACGCACCGCGGTGTTCGGCCTGATCATGGGTACGGTCACTGCATCCGGCATCCCGGAAGCGATTGCTGCCGCAATCCTTGTCACTGTCATCACAAAAGCACTGCTGAAGGTTGTTCCTAATCTTTCAAACGCTTCTGCTAACTAAATCGCAGGCACAGCTTCCGTGCGTTCGATCTGAATACATACGCTCTGTGCCTTCGCAGAATGGAGGATATTTTGATTCTTGCAATTGATATCGGAAATACAAACATTGTGGTCGGCTGTATCCGTGGGGACGAAGTTCTCTTCACTGAACGCCTTTCCACCAATACAACACATACAACTCTGGAATATGCTATCAGCTTTAAAAATGTTCTGGAAATTTATCAGATCGATGCAAAGGAAATCGAAGGTGCCATCATTTCTTCTGTTGTCCCGCCGATCACCAATGTGATCCGTGATTCGATCCATAAAATTACCGATGCTGAAGTGCTGATCGTCGGTCCCGGTGTAAAAACCGGTCTGAATATTCTGATGGATAATCCGAAAACACTCGGAAGTGACCTGGTTGTCAATGCGGTGGCCGGCATCAGTGAATATCCGGTTCCGCTGATCCTGATCGACCTTGGCACAGCGACCACAATCTCTGTGATCGACAATAAGAAAAATTATATCGGCGGCATGATTCTTCCGGGAATCCGTGTTTCTACCGACTCTCTGACCAGCCGCACTTCACAGCTGCCGCGTATCGGTGTGGAAGAACCCCGCCGCCTGATCGGAACCAACACCATCGACTGCATGAAGAGCGGTATGATCTACGGAAATGCTTCCTGTCTGGATGGAATGATCCAGCGTATCAACCGTGAACTTGGTGAAAAAGCAACTGTAGTCGCTACCGGAGGGCTTGCACGGTTCATCGTTCCGCACTGTCTGGAACATGTCATTCTTGATGACGAGCTGCTCTTAAAAGGTCTGAAATACATTTATTATAAGAATCGCACTCCACGTCATGCCGGATAAAAGTACTTTTAGAACAAATTTCTATATACCGAGACTGAAATCTGCACCGTTCTGAATTGTTATACAAAAATATTTACTGTTCTTTCAAAAAAGTCATTGACAACTTCAGAAATATTTGCTAATATATAGGACGTGTCACGGACACAATACAGGGGATTGGTCAAATGGTATGACAGAAGTCTCCAAAACTTTTAGCGGGAGTTCGATTCTCTCATCCCCTGTTATGAAAACCGAAAGGTCTCAAAAGACTTTTCGGTTTTTTTGCATATTCTTAACTTTATTTTTTGTCTGATTGCCGGTCTGTGCATTCTTATGAGCAAATATGCAATGGATATCACAAGACAGAAGTACACAAAAAAACGACCTCACTTCCATGATCGAGATCTGGAATGAGGTCGTTGAAGATGGCGTTATTTCCAACATCCATGCACGTCATCTCTGTGAACGTCTTGGATTTGTCCAGCCTGGTGTCCTGGTGTCAGCCCTTTTCTTCGGATTCCCGCAAAAACAGAACCGGAAATATTGTGCCAGACACTGAAGATTGCTCCCGGAAGTGTTGCCAGCGGGCTTGTCGCAAAATTTGCAGTCGCAAGGGAAACGGCAAGTCCGCTGTTCTGCATTCCGACTTCAATTGCGATTGCTGTTGCCTTGGAATATTCAATATGAAATATTTTTGCTGCCAGAAGGCCAAGTCCCATACCGCACAGATTGTGGATCGCCACAACAATCAGTACAAGCACACCGCAGCTTACAATTTTTTCTGCATTGATGGCTACAATTCCGGAAATGATCATCACGATCGATACAACGGAGATCAGCGGCAGCACTTCTGAAATTTTTTCAATTTGCTTTCCAAAGAGTGTCCGGATCAAAATTCCAAGAAGTACCGGGATCAGGATTACTTTTACCACTGAGATCACCATTGCCCAGAAAGACACTTCCACCCAGGTTCCTGCCAGAATATAAACCAGAAGCGGTGTCATCAGCGGAGCGATCAAAGTGGAAGCGATCGTCATACCAACAGAAAGTGCCACATCGCCCCCTGCAATATACGTGATCACATTGCTCGCCGTTCCGCCGGGACAGCAGCCGACCAGGATCACACCAAGTGCCAGTTCCGTCGGAAGTTTTAAAATCATACAGAGGATCCAGGCGATCAGCGGCATGATCGTATACTGCGACACAAATCCGATCAGTACTTCTTTTGGTCTTGAAAATACAACCTTGAAGTCTTCCATCCGGATCGTGAGCCCCATTCCGAACATCGCCACTCCAAGAAATACCGAAGTGTATTTAGTCGTCCACGCAAAACCGTCCCGCCAGAAAAAAGCAAGCACGGAAAATGCAATGATGATCACACCGATGTATTTGGTCAAAAAGGAACTGATTTTTCCGATTTTATGCATGATATTTTTCATAGGCTACACACCATAGCTGAAGTTGTCGATCAGTCTTGTTTTTCCGATATAGACTGCCATCGCTACCAGCACATCACGGTCTGCTTTTTCTATCGGCTGCATCGTAAGTGCATCTACCATCATAACATAATCAATACGTGCCAGCGGTTCTGCCTCAATGATCGCTTTCATCGGATTCAGCACTTCTTTTGCATCTGCTCCTGTGTAAATCACTTCTTTTCCGGTCTTTACTGCTCTTGAAAGGCAAAGTGCCGCTTGTCTCTCTTTATCATTTAAGTAAGTGTTTCTGGATGATTTTGCCAGTCCGTCTTCTTCACGGACGATCGGACATCCGACAATCTCAATATCAAAATTCAGATCTTTTACCATTTTACGGATGATTGCAAGCTGCTGTGCATCTTTTTCCCCAAAATAAGCACGATCCGGTGCTACGATATGGAATAATTTTGTGACAACGGTACACACGCCTTTAAAATGAATCGGTCTTGTTTTTCCGCAAAGTGTTTCTGATAAGGTATCAATACTTACAAAAGCATGTGGATCATGATACATATCTTCCGGAGACGGTGCAAAGATCAGATCTGCTCCAAGGCTTTCGCAAAGCTTACTGTCTCTTTCGAAATCTCTCGGATATGCCTCTAAATCTTCATTTGGGCCGAACTGCGTCGGATTTACAAAATCAGAAACCACAACAATATCATTCTGTTCTCTGCATTTACGGATCAGACTTGCATGCCCTTCATGAAGAAATCCCATAGTCGGCACCAGGCCGATGGTCTTTCCTTCTTTTTTCCATTGTTTTATCTGCTTTCTTGTCTCCTCGACTGTTTTTGTTACCTGCATTTTGTTTCTCTCCTCTTTTTATAGATTACGAGATAGTCTCTGAACTGAACTTCAAAAATCATGCTATATCATATACAAAACAGAATCCTGTCACGAATACAGGTCTGGTTCAGATCAATATTGATATCACCCCAACTGTCCATGTTTTTCGTAACATGAAATTCTGCTGATCTTGTTTTTCTCATCTACGAACACAACGGATGGTTTATGGTTCTTCGCCTCTTCCGAATCATACTGTCCATAAGCCATGATAATAATTTTATCTCCAGTGCTGACACAGCGTGCTGCTGCACCATTTAAACAGATCATGCCACTTCCGCGTTCCCCGCAGATTGTATACGTTTCAAACCGGCTTCCATTGTTCACATCCACAATCTGCACTTTTTCATATTCTAAAATTCCTGCTGCTTCCAGAAGTTCTTCGTCCACGGTAATACTTCCCACATAATCCAGCTCCGCCTGAATAACGGTCGCCCGGTGAATCTTACCTTTTAACATTTCTACTGTCATTTCTAATTCCTTTCCATGCTCACAGAAAAATCAAGTCAGCTGACTCTTTCAATCCAACTAAAAAAGCACTTTCAAGGCATAAAGTGACCCTGAAAATGCTGCTTCATTTCCCTGTTTTCAAAGTCTTACTTTAATCGTTTTAAATATAAGCTCTGTTTTTTGATTTTCCCTGTCCAGGTTCTGAGAATTTTCTCTGTCCCCGGGATCTACATTGTAATGTTTGATTTTTTTCATTCAGTACGAGTATAGCTTTGCCTGCAAATACTATCTCATGCGGTATTATGGCATTGTTTTCCTCCCTTGTCAATGTTTATCTCAGTCGAGAAGACTCCCACTTCTGATATAATTTTCTGTTGTCGAGAAACAATTATCACTTTTCTTTTGCAGATAAGTGCGGTATGATACATTTGGTGAGAATATTTCTCAATTTTAAGAATCATATATAATTACGAATTTTGAACGTAGAGAAGCGGATTGTAAATGTCCGCTTTACCAATTCAAGGAGGACATATGACACTTAGAGAACTAAAGATAGGCGAAAGTGCTGTTGTCACACAGCTTGGCGGCGAAGGTGCTCTTCGTCAGCACTTTCTTGATATGGGCATGATCCCCGGTGCAGAGGTCACGGTCCAGAAAATGGCTCCGATGGGTGATCCGATGGAGCTGAAAATCCATGGCTATGAACTGACACTGCGTCTTGCAGATGCCGAGAAGATCCAGGTTGAAAAAATTTCTGAGAAAAGAGAACATCCACTTCCGGAAAAGAAACATTTCAAGCGGGAACATCCGGGGCTTGGCGAGGGCGGCAAATATCATGAAAAAAGCAGTGAGCATCCGCTTCCGGACGGCACGGTACTGACTTATGCTCTGGTCGGAAACCAGAACTGTGGAAAAACAACACTCTTTAATCAGCTGACCGGCTCCAACCAGCACGTCGGCAATTTTCCGGGCGTAACGGTTGACCGGAAAGACGGTGCGATCAAAGGGCATCCGGACACACTGGTCACAGACCTTCCGGGCATTTATTCCATGTCTCCATACAGCAGTGAAGAAATTGTTTCACGGAATTTTGTTTTAAATGAAATGCCAAAGGCGATCATTAATATTGTGGATGCTACCAATATTGAACGAAATCTGTACCTGACGATGCAGCTGCTTGAAATGAATATCCCGATGGTTGTCGCTTTGAATATGATGGATGAAGTGACCGGAAATTCCGGTTCAATCGATATCAATGGCATGGAGGCTTTACTCGGTGTACCGGTCATCCCGATCTCCGCTGCAAAAAATGAAGGTGTGGATGAGCTTGTCCGCCATGCCCTTCATATTGCAAAATATCAGGAACGCCCGACCAGACAGGATTTCTGTGATGAGAATGACTATGATGGTGCCGTTCATCGCTGCATCCACGCTGTGATCCATCTGATCGAAGACCATGCCAAGCGTGCAAAACTGCCGGTTCGTTTTGCTGCAAGCAAGGCCATCGAGGGAGACGCTCTGATCCTTGAGCAGCTTGCCCTTGACCAGAACGAAAAAGAAATGCTGGAACATATCGTGCTGCAGTTGGAAAAAGAACGCGGTCTTGACCGCAATGCTGCCATTGCTGATATGCGTTTCTCTTTCATTGAAAAAGTATGCCGTCAAACCGTTGTTAAGCCAAAAGAAAGCAAGGAACATATCCGCAGCCAGAAGATTGACCGTATCCTTACTGGAAAATATACTGCCATCCCATGTTTTGTCGGAATCATGGTCGCTGTTTTTTACCTGACTTTCAACGTGATCGGTGCATATCTTCAGGATCTTCTTGCACTCGGCATCGATGCACTGACAAAAGTAACCGATCATGTGCTGACTGCCGCAAATGTCAATCCGGCCATTCACGGACTTGTGATTGACGGAATCTTTTCCGGCGTCGGCTCTGTTTTAAGTTTCCTGCCGGTTATCGTAACCCTGTTCTTCTTTCTTTCTTTAATGGAAGACAGCGGATACATTGCCCGCGTTGCTTTCTTTATGGACAAACTGCTCAGAAAGATCGGTCTGTCCGGCAGAAGCATTGTACCGATGCTGATTGGATTTGGCTGTACCGTTCCGGCTGTCATGTCCACCAGAACACTTCCAAGTGAACGTGACCGGAAAATGACCATTCTTTTGACTCCGTTTATGAGCTGCAGTGCCAAACTTCCAATCTATGCATTTTTTGTAAATGCATTCTTCCCGGGACGCGGCGGGCTGATCATGGCAGGACTTTATATTCTTGGTATTGTGATGGGTATCCTGATCGCCCTGTTTTATAAAGGCACTTTATTTAAAGGCGAAGCTGTTCCGTTTGTC
>UMCR01020297.1_pt1 | contig 11161 bp, 7 predicted proteins | sample 1964301 | NCBI WGS metagenome assembly UMCR01 (sample SAMEA4835975, study PRJEB28245) | human gut metagenome | biome: gut microbiome; material: fecal sample | place: Denmark | collected 2008
CCGGAAACTTCACTGTCTTGATCACATAGATTGCCTGATCACCGATCACGATATGATCCACATGCATTACTTCATACATCCCTGCATCATGATCAAACGTCTCTGTCTCATAATAGCCATTATTTATCGTACAAAACTTTGGAAAGTTTTTGATCAGATACTGTTTTGCCTGCTGTATTGCCGTTTCATGCTCCTGTTCTCTCTCCATTTCTTCTCTGGAGACATGAATGTCCACATTCTCCCAATCAATTTCGCTGCGACGTAATCCCGGTCTTACCATAACTCACATTTTCCTTTCATTTCCTTCAATCTCTTTTAACAGTTTCCCTAATCCCCAAAGCAACCTGTTAAATTAATTAATTTTATTCCCATTCATGCAAAAAGACCATTCGATATCGCGTAAATTTAAATTTACGTCACATCGAATGGTCTATTTGCCTTCTGGAATTTACCATAATCTCAAAATTAATTGGAGGTACAAAACCATGAAAAAGAAAATTTTTGCTATCACATTATGTGCGCTTATTGCAGCTGCTTCTATTGTTGGAAGTACTGGGGTTGTGAATCAGAGTTATGAGGTAGCGTCTATTCTCGGTCCTGTAGCAGGTGGATATTAAATTTCAAATTCACAATTATCCTTACACCAAGCAGTTACTTGTTGCACTATTTCTAATTTACCCATTGCATCAAAAATAGTAATTGCTTGATGTAAATACTTTCTTGCATTTTCATTGTCTCCCATCTTAACCAATGCCCCGCCTTTATTTAATACTAACTTAGGAAATAATGCAAGATTTCCATATTTAACGCAAAAATCTATTCCTTGCTCTGCCATTCTTAATTCTTCTCTATAACATCCTTTATCTTCAAGCCAACAACTCAAATTATACATTATCATTGGGTATTTCGTTGTTTTCATTTTTCCATCTACAATTTTATTTTCCATATACTCTTTTAACCACATATCAAGTTGTATTGCTGTAATAACATTCTCACTGTTTCCATACAGTATAGCAATAGAATTAATAATCATAATCTCATCAAATGTCAAAAGATTATTTCTTAACGGATTTTTACCGTCAAAATCCGGCAATGTAATATGAATCGCTTTCATGTACATTTCCATTGCCTTTTCATCATCTTTCTCTTTCTGTCTCGCAAGCTCTCCCTTAGCAAAATACAAACATTGATGCTCTAACTCTGACGTATTTACCGCTAGTTTTTCGACCACTTCTATCTGTGTCTCTATTTTGGAAACGGCATCGTCTGTTATATTTCTTATCAATTCCTGAATCGCAGAATACAACTCCATTTCTTCTCTGCTTACAAAAGAATTGAACAAATTATTCTCCGTACCCAATCGTTCAAACAGTTTCTCCAAAATAAGTCGTCCCGGTTTTTGTGCACCATTTTCAATTCTCGACAAAGACGCAGGTGTACAGATTCCGTAACTGACCTCTTCCTGTGTATACCCTTTTCTCAATCTGGTTTCTCTCAAAAAATCACCAACAACATATACTGCCATATTGTATTTCACCCATTTCTCTTTTTTGTATTCGATACTTATAATATAGCGAGTTTTCAGTTATAACACAACTTTTTTATCAACAAATCTTGCAATTCATATATTTTTTCTTAGTATTCAAGAATCTTGTCCAAAAATTCTCAAAATCAGTATTAGAATCCCAGAATTTTTTAGTATACTATTTATTTAGTACTTTTCAAATAAAGTCATCCTTTTCTTCTTTTATAAAATATCATCCGTCCATCCGATATCTTCCCCATCACCACCGGAAGAACCTGAACCAGAGTTTCCCGAATCACTGCCACTGTTTCCTCCACCGGAATCTGTAGATCCACCAGAGGATGAACCACTGTCCGGTGCACTGCCTCCTGAAGCCCCATTGTTTCCTGAATCTGTTCCTGATGATGGTGTGCCTGATGTTCCACCAGACGGATTTGAACTACCATTCCCGCCGGAAGGTGTTGTATTCCCAGCCGGCGCCCCTCCTCCAGAGGATGAACTACTGCCTGCCGATGAACCTCCACCAGAAGACGAACCTCCGCTCGCTGCATTATTACCGGTGGATGTATTTCCTTCTGCCGGAGTACTGCCTGTGGATGTTCCTGATGCCGGCTGCTGCATGGAAGTATCTGCCCCAGGTTGTGTTTCTGCCGGAGTTGCTGTCCCTGCGGCATTCTGTCCCGATACTGTATTCCCTTTGCCAGCCTGATTTTTTCCATTCTCCTTAGATGCCATATTTTTTCCATTATCTTTTTTCTTATTAGGATTATTGGTCGTATTCTTCGTATTGTCTGTTTCCATTTTCCAGCTTACTTCTGTCTGCGGCTCCATAATAACCTCTCTTGTAGCAGCTTTCTCTAACATTGCAAACTCGGAATTCACATCTTCTAACAAAGTTCCTGCATTGACCGCATCCTGATTGCTCTTTATAAGATCTGACATTTTCTGTTTTCCAGCCTCCACAGGATCTGACTGCGCAAATTCTTCAATGGTACAATAGTCAACCCATTCATTATCTTTTTGAACCTGCACCATGCCATCCATCAATCTCACAGAATCAGCGCTGGCGTTTACGTCCTGTTTTTCCTGCACTGTTACACTTTCAGCCACGGTCTGTTGCATTTCCTTTATCACTTTTTCTGATCGATACAATAATATGCCAAATACAATAGATACCGTAAAAAAAGTTATTGTCATGACAATCCAGATGTTCTTTGTATCTTTTTGTTCCTCCATAAATATCTCCTTCACTTATCTTGTTGTCTCTACGCTATCCGTAATATTTTTCAAAAAAGCATATCCGGCAGATCCCTGTTTAAAATCTCCCCTGTCCAATATCTGTTTGCACACGGTATACATACTGCGTGACATTTCCGGTCCATAAATCACAACCTGTGTGCCATTGTGTTCCATTACCGCATATGCACGGAATACATAATTTGTCGCATAGCGACTCTGTGGCAGACCAACCAAGACATTTGCAAACTGCTCTCTTCCATTTACGGTACGGATTACTTTATTATAGATTTTTCCATTTTCTATATAGAACGTTCTTCCACCCGCTACTTTGTCTCCTCCATAAACCATTGGATAGTTGTTGCGATTATCCGGATTCATGATGAGTGTTCCCATCTCTGTTAACCGATATCCTCCCAGTCCGCCTGTACTGGTCAACTGGCTTTTCTTCGTTGTATCAATTCCAAAGCTGCACCGCAATCCTGTATTTCCGGTATATCTGACTGAAAAACCATGATACGAAAATAAATCCTGCAGTTCCGGCACCGCCTGCGCAGTGTAATAAGTTCCGTTATATTCTAACAGCCACACATACATCCCAACCGGTATACCAGAAGCATTATATTGATACATCACTGCTGTTTTCGCACCCTGCTTTCCTACGGATACTAATCTGGCAGACGTATTCTGACTCCACGAAGCAGATGTATATGGCACACCATCAATATAAATCTCCGTACCTGCATCATATCCTGCCGGCAATTGGATCACCACTTCATTGCTGCCCGGCACCGTAACCGGCGGCGATGGTATCTCCGGTATCCCTTCTACCGTCTTCATTTTTCTTAATGTGACGCCTGACGTCAATGATGAGTTTCCTACATAAAGCACATTCTTGATCACAACCGTGTCAAATACATATGCATCTGAGCAGATCTGCGTCGACATATCTGTCCAGATACCATTTTTCTGATATCTGGCTCTCAATGTAGCATTATCACACCAGATCACATACGCTACCCCATCTTTCCATTGAAGCTGTACCCGGTTACTTGCACTGATACCACTCAGTTTTTCCTCTGTGAAACCGCTTTCCGGGGTTCCCGAAATAAGCAGTGGTTCTTCCGACGCATCATTTGACGCCACAATATTTATCTTATTCGCCTGCACTTTCACATCAGATACTTTTACCGTAGAAATCCCATTAATGGTATAAATATCCTGCCATTTCTGCTGATCTTCTGAATATTTTGCTATCTTTCCTTTTTTTGCTGTCGGATCCTTTGCAAAATAATCTGCATATACGGCATATAATTCTCCTTCATAGTTAAAAACCGATGGATTTCCAATAGATAAACTGGAAACCTTAAGCATGGCTTTCTGCCTTCCAGACTGAAAATCCCATATCTTTAAAATATTAGCCGATGAATACGCAAGCCAGAGTTTTCCCTGATTTTCTACAAACTGGTAATTCTCCCAGTATGTATTATCATTACAGATGATCGGTGTACTCCATCCATTTGCCTGAATCTTTGACACACAGGTCTGATTCTGTCTGTTCTGATATGCAAGATACAATACACCTTCATAAAAATACACTTTCGGAGAAGTTCCTGCAGCTGCTTCCAGTTCCTGCCCGGTCTGCTTCCATCCTGTTCCATCCAGAAGATTGGCATATACTTTCACAAAACTGTTACCGGTCTGCCCCTGAACTCCAGCCAGATACATCATCCCACTATCCGCATCCTCCGTCATGGATAATGACTGCATATCTGCAAGCGTGGTGTCCTGCTTTATCCAGTAGTTCTCTTCACTCAGTGCAGGAAATTCCACATGAAAAGTTGCTGTTCCGTTCTCATGGAACCGGATATTATCGATCACAATTCCACTGTTAGATCCATCGGAATAAAAAATAGTATCCTGCGTACATGGAGCTGACATATCACTGCTGCCGAGTGAAGTGCGGTTTCCGACTCCAATGGCCGCATCATATACCGCATTTCTCAGACCGGAACTGCCATTTGATACCTGTTCTTTGGCTGCCTCGTGATCTTCTGACGTCCCCGGACGATAAACATAGATATAGTTTTTTCCGGCTTTATTCGTCTGATTTTCCACTGCCTCATTGACACGGTAAACGATCAGTCCTTTTTCAACCGGCAAAAAATTATCATATTCTTTTTCCTGCTGTTTCTTCTGCCTGTACTCAATGACAAAATACTCGCTTTCTGACATGGAAGTTTTTAAAATATATGCTCTGTTCCCTGCCTTTGCACTTGCAGGTTCAAGTGTATAATCTCCGCTCTCTGTTACTTCCTGAATATCCATCCAGCCCATCTGGCTTCGTATATAAGCCAGTGGATATTGGGCTATCCGGGGCACCTGTGCCATCTGGTCCCAGATACCGACCGGAATCCCATCATCCCCGGTTGTCCGGTACAGATCCGGTGCTCCAAGCGTGTGCAGAAACTCATGGCTTACCAGCGAATAGGCTGTTGATGTTGCCTGCGACCGGAGTGCTTCTGTAGAAATAACATTGTATGCTCCTACCCGTAGTCCGAAGCATACCTCTTCAGTTCCGCCATACTCACTTTTGTGTGAGCCAAAAGATCCTGTGTTCTTCCCCTGCACTAGAATCGTAAGATTATCAATACACCCATCCTGATTCCAAGAATCAAGTTCGGCTGCTGACAGGTTTTGTGAAAACGTTGTCTTCTTAAGCGCCTCTATTACTGCTCCGACAAATCTGCTATCCTCCACGCTGTCCGGATTCAGATAATCGGATGCCTTTCCGCTAAGTCTGATCGTTGTCACCTTCCCCACGCTGTCCTCCTGTGGGAAATAACAATTCACCTGCACTTTTCCATCCGATATCGTGTTGATATAATGGGGCAGACTTCCGGTTTCCTTTGTATAGATGTCTTTAAAATAGCTGGCTCCTGGTTCCGATCCCTTTCCAGACTTCTGATTCCAGCAATAATACTTTCCAGTCTGCTCATATCCATCGGCAAATTCGTCCGTCAGATTATTTCCGTCGTCGTCCTTTTCAAAAGTAACCATAATGACCATATTTCCGACAATCTGTTCTGCCGCCTTTACTCTTTGCGGCATGGACTGTACCGTAAATAACAGCGTAATTATCATCATCCATACGATACTTTTTTTCTTATTCACTAATCTCTTTTTTCTCATATTTTTATTCCCACATTGTATACACGCCAAACTGTTCCGCATTCACTGCCGTTTCACTGTCTCCGTCAATTTCTCCCTCGTATACCTGCAGATCTGTATTCCGCATCTGCCACGCCTGCAATGCTCCTGCGCTCATATCTAGTGTTCCACTGCTCACCCGCATGCTGCCCTGCACCTTGCCGTCCGCAGAAATTGTTCCCTCATACTTTCGATATGCACCATCTTCCATTCTTAATATCTCACTGGAAAATGTTCCCTGAAGCTTTTCATCCTGCCAGCCACAGACAAAATAATGGATCTCTGACGGGGTTATCTCAAGATAAATAGCCCTTTCGTCTTCTGTTGCACATTCCAATGCCGTGTACTGCTGTCCCAATTCATCTGATATAACAGTAATTCTTTCAGGTATTTCCGCAGAATCTGTCCTATAATTTCTCTGACCGATCACAAGTTTTGGCAGCATAACAGACATCCAGGACGCATCCGTAACCGTTACCACTGCACTGTCCACATCGCCTGCCCTTAAATAATCCAGAACCGTCTGTCCCATCATCCGGATTTCTTCTGTATCATCATTTAAATTCACCTGCAGTTCCGAAAGATTTCTCTGTCTATCAGAATCGTAATCCAACAACTGCTCCCACTCAAGTTCATTGCGCTGCTCGATTACGGTTGTTTCTTTTTTCTCACTCTCTGCGGTTCTGTCAGAAAGTATCTCTGTAGTCTCTGTGTTACTTTTTGCTGTGTCTTCGACTCCACAGGAAGCCAGCAGTAAAAAACTGAGGCATCCTATTAATATGGTTGGTTTTTTCATCAAATTTTCTCCTTCGTCTATCGGGGGCTTACGTTCAATTTTCAACAAAATCATCGACAGTAATGTGTTTTTTCATTATACATAGATGCCCTTATTTCTTTAACCTGTTTATAATCTGTTTTGCATATTTATTTAAAATTCATATTTTTTGTTATTATGAGTAACTTTATATTGTGTTTTTTGTTTCTGCACGTTATAATGATTGTAGAAACAGGATGTTTTAAATAGCTTTTATACAAACTATGTTATTTAAAATATCATTTTATTATAGGAGGTCACACATGAAGAAACTTTCCACTGCCCTTTTGGCAGACATCGTCCAGTCCAAAAGAAAATCCTTAAAAATGACGCAGGCTCAATTATCTGAATTGACCGGTATCAACCGCGCACAGTTGTCCCGTCTGGAACAGGAAGATTACTGTCCGCTGATCCCTCAGTTAGAAAAACTTGGCGATGTGCTGGATTTTGATATTGATGATGTCTTCGTGAATACCGCAGCATCCAAACTTCCATCCCCTTCCCCACTTCACATCGCAGTGGCTGGAACCGGATACGTTGGACTTTCAATCTCAGTCCTGCTTGCCCAGCATAACATTGTCACTGCCGTTGACATCATCCCTGAAAAGGTAGACCTGATCAATCAGCGTAAATCGCCAATTCAGGACGAATACATTGATAAATATCTGAAAGAAAAAGATTTGCATTTAACTGCCACTTTGGACGGCGAATCTGCTTATAAGAATGCCGATTTTGTAGTGATCGCAGCTCCAACCAACTACGACAGCAAAAAGAACTATTTCGATACATCTGCTGTAGAAGCTGTGATCGAACTTATTCTGAAAGTAAATCCGGATGCGGTCATGGTCATTAAATCCACAATCCCGGTTGGCTACACAGAATCGGTGCGCAGGAAATACAACACAGAAAACATTATTTTCAGTCCGGAATTTTTACGGGAATCCAAAGCTTTATATGACAATCTATACCCAAGCCGTATCATTGTCTCAACAGATAAAAATAATGAGAAACTGGTAGATGCCTCCAGAAAATTTGCTGCTTTACTGCAGGAAGGTGCCATCAAAGAAAACATTGACACTCTGTTTATGGGATTTACAGAAGCCGAGGCTGTCAAGTTATTTGCAAACACATACCTCGCTTTAAGAGTTTCTTATTTTAATGAATTAGATACTTATGCTGAAATAAAAGGTCTGAACACAGAAGATATTATCAATGGCGTGTGTCTGGACCCACGAATTGGAACACACTACAACAATCCTTCTTTCGGCTATGGCGGCTATTGCCTTCCAAAAGACACAAAGCAATTGCTGGCAAACTACAGCGATGTTCCTCAGAACATGATCAGCGCCATTGTGGAAAGCAACCGCACAAGAAAAGATTTTATTGCAGACCGTGTCTTAAAGCTTGCCGGATATTATGACTATTATAATCAGAACGATTACTCCACCAATCAGGAAAAAGAATGTGTCATCGGTATTTACCGGCTTACCATGAAGAGCAATTCCGACAACTTCCGCCAGAGCAGTATCCAGGGCGTCATGAAACGGATCAAAGCCAAAGGCGCAACTGTTATCGTTTATGAACCCACACTCGAAAATGGAAGTACATTTTTCGGCAGCAAAATTGTAAATGACCTTGCCGAATTCAAGAAATCAGCAGATGCCATCCTTGCAAACCGCTATGATTCCTGTCTGGATGATGTGAAAGAGAAAGTGTATACAAGAGATTTGTTCCGGAGAGATTAGGCTTATGTCGTAAACTGGCAGAAGCCGGAACTCTTTGTCATAAAGAATTCCGGCTTCTGATTTATACATTACTTATTCTTTTGTACCTCTTTTTGGTAATCTTCATAGTATTGGTTCCATTCTGAGTATGTCTTGTCATCTCTATGGTCTTCCACTTCATAATTTTCCGAAATATATGCACCAAGATAATCTGACACCTTTTCTGCTCCATAGACATTCAAGTGTTCTGTACCATCCAGGACATCCAGATTCCAGTCAATCCCTATCTCCTCTGTCAAAAGATTCAGATCTAAATATTCCACTCCATATTTATCTGCAAGGCTCTGTGCCGAATTGTGATTTTCATACCGATAATCTTTCGGTGACGGTACACTGACCATCATAAATTGACTCCCATTCTTCCTGCATAGCTGAATCATGCGTCCTAACAGGAAACGTTCTACACGCGGCACCTCCCTGGCAGCCATCGTCTCTATCATATATTCTCCACCTGCATACGGAATACAATCTTTCTTCAAACGAAATCCCTTATATTGATCCTGTTTTTCATAAACAGCATCCTGAAGATCACTGGGATCTAACTTTTTCCATTGATTGTGATATTCAAAAACCGGCAGATAATACTCTGCTGCCTCAAAAAGTGTCTTATTGATCTGTTCTTCGGTATCAGAAGGCCAAAACAACATATTTGTTTCGAATACAACCACTTTCGGACTCTGTACTTCAAAAACTCGTTTTAACATGTAATAGGTTTCTGACATTCTCTGGGCAGTTCTGGAACAATTATATGAGGTAAACCCATTTTCATGCCACATTTTCAATGGAGAAATACCCGTATATGCCAGACTGTCTCCAATGATAACAGCATCCATGGAATTCCGGGGTTCCGCATAAACAGCATAAGCACTCTCATCCCGCTCATCTATTCCTGCCTTAACGGTATCATTCTTTGGAACAAACAATGCAGAAGCCCCATATAATAAAACGAGAAAAAAAGCAATAAAAATAATCCCATTTCTAACTTTCACTTCTGACCTCCTAAAATCCTGCATAAATCAAGTCAACCACCTGATATCCTGCTCCATATGCCCCAAAAATAATCACTGCAAAAATTGCAGCATAATAAATCATCCAACGAACCGGTAGTCTCAGCTCTGATATTCTCAATCGCAGATTTGTGCCTTTCTCCTTTAAAATATCCGCAACAATGACCACTATAGTTCCTGCTATGACAACAGCAAAATCCCAGACGTCTAACCCAAGTGACAACAATGTTCCATCCCACAGCTGTGCCGGATCAAACTTTGTAAAAATGCTTATGAACATTGCTTTTCCCTGTGCCACACTTGCAGACCGGAAAAACATCTCCCCTGTAAAAATAATGATCCATGTTTTTGCAATCTGCAATCCATGATAAAAACGATTCTCTTTTTTGATGTTCCATTTACGAAGCCAGAACTCTACTGGCGGCTCTAATACATTTTCCAGGGAAATGATAACAAAATAATACATGCCATAGAAAAGATAAGTCCAATTAGCGCCATGCCATAATCCATTACAAAACCAGACAGGAAATAATGCAACAACCGTTAATACAATTTTGGTCACATACTCTCCAACATGCGCCCGGCCAAACTTATTCCATTTCTTCATGATTTTTGACATAGATACCGGATAAAAAATATAATCCCGGAACCATGCGCCCAATGAAATGTGCCATCTGCGCCAGAATTCAGATGCATTTCTGGAAAAAAACGGCTGTCTGAAATTTTCCGGCATCTGAACTCCGAAAATCTGGGCACTGCCAATTACAATATCGATTGCTCCGGAAAATTCCATATAAAGCTGTATCGTATAAGAAACAGCTGCTGCAATCACTACGATTCCACCAAAATCTTCCGACACTCCATATACAGCTGCCACCAGAGTGTTCAGCCTATCTGCGATCACAATCTTTTTGAACATTCCCCAGATAATCCTCTGGATTCCAAACAGCAGATTTTCTCTGTTTATCTGTTCTCCTGCATACAATGCAGCCGCTGTTTCTCCATATCTGCAGATAGGACCTTCCATGATCTGAGGAAAGAACCCTAGAAAAAGTCCAAGTTTTCCTATATTCTTCTCTGCCGGAATTGTTCCTCTATATACATCAATCATATATCCCAGTGACTGAAGCGTATAAAAAGAAACTCCAAGTGGAACTAAAATCGCACGTGGCTGAATATAAAAACCTATTCCATGCTGCTGACAAAACTGATCCACCACTGCTGCACTGAAATTGAAATATTTCAAATACCACAAAACTCCTATCATTGCAGCAATTCCACAGAACAGCACACCACGTTCTTTTCGGATATATTGTGCTTTTACCTCTTTCTTTTCCCCGCGTTCCAGACTCTTAATCCTGCCCTTACATTCTGTCTGCAATGTTTCCAGCCAGATTCCAATGTAATGTGTTAAAACTGTTGCCCCTAACAGATACACGAGCAGCTTTCTGCTCACACTGTAAAAAAATAAATAGCTAAATAATAGCAGCACCTTCCAGCGATGTTTTTTCGGACAAATGGCATAACATAGAATTGCCAGCGGTAAAAATAAAAACAAATAAATCGGTGTATGATATGCCATTAC
>UMCR01025554.1_pt1 | contig 10765 bp, 10 predicted proteins | sample 1964301 | NCBI WGS metagenome assembly UMCR01 (sample SAMEA4835975, study PRJEB28245) | human gut metagenome | biome: gut microbiome; material: fecal sample | place: Denmark | collected 2008
ACGACCGCACAGGTTGCTATAGAAAAACTGCTTTGACTATATTCTAACATATATGGATAAAAAAACAACAAAAAAATACGCAACAGAAAAGCCTGTTACGTATTTTGACTTTTTTATTAAAAACATAATAATCTGATGAAAACAGTTACTATAAGTATTAATGCTATTGCTTTTTCTGCAATATATGACCTTGCATCCGGTACATAGGTTTTCTGCCAGATTGAGTATGCACATCCACACCCCACTGCAAACATGCAATATATCTTAAACGCCTGCGAATTCATACAATCAGTGAAAAACATTATAATAATCCATACTATTAAAAATAGCATTAAAACTAAGTACTTTAAAAATAATTGAATCTTCTTCATGGCAAATCCCCCTTAAATATATAATTGCATCATTATGCTTCCATAAATAGCTTCCTTCACTTATATAAACGCAATCCATGCTTATATGCTTACAAAAACCAAGAATTTTTCAATTTTCTACTCTGTCACCACTGCAATAACATAATCCTCAAGCTCACGAAACACTACCCTTTTTTCATAAGCCTCCATAGTCTCATCATCCAGCTCCCCTGAAAAGCCTGTACCGACGAGCTTCATTATCGCCTCATACTGCGTCCAGTATTTTGTAAGCTCAATCTGAAATGCATCAGATTCATTCTCAAAGCCTTCGAGTCTGTCAAGCTGCTCCTTTCGCATTATACGCTTTGCCACTTTGTAGCTCATGCGCTTTGTATGCTCTATGTCCACGCCAACAGGTCTGTCTGATATTGCAAGCACCACATATGAACCACTGTGTGCCAGATTAAAAAAAGCTGCGCTCTCATTCTTATATCCTGCTGCTATTTCCGGCTTGCCATGCTCATTTCTGACAAGCTGTTCATCCGATGATATCCCCAGATATTTGTAGAGCATGTATCCCGCCAAAAGCTCCTGATTTGCTGTGCCACACAGCCTGTTGCTGCCTGTTTTTACACCTTTTTCTGAAATAGTTGTGTATTTATCCACATAAAAGGCAGACACATGTGGAATTATCTCCTTCTGCCGGCCTGCTATAGAGTCCGTTTTTTCTATGAAAATCTGACAGTTATTGTTTATTTTCCATACCATCCCAAGTCACCTTTCTATAACTCCAACCTTCCCCTGCCTTCATCAAAATACAACTAATATTATAAATTATCCCTACGATATCTGCAGCTCATACAGCTTCCTGTATATGCCATCCTGTTCCAGAAGCTCCCTGTGCGTACCGCGCTCACATATACGACCCTTGTGCATGACCATGATGCAGTCAGCATGCTGGATAGTGGACAGACGGTGCGCAACCATGATTGTTGTCCTGCCGTCCATGAGCTTTTCAAGCGCCTCCTGTATGAGAATTTCTGTCTCTGTATCTATGTTGGCGGTTGCCTCGTCCATGACCAGTATGCTCGGATTGTGGGCAAGTGTCCTTGCGAAGGACAATAGCTGACGCTCTCCTGCCGAGAAGGTCGCACCACGCTCCGTGACCGGCTCGTGATAGCCCTGTGGAAGCTTTTCGATAAAGTGTGAGGCGTTTACATATTCTGCTGCTTCTTTGACCTGCTCATCCGTAATGTCATTGTCATTTAATCGAATATTGTGCGCCACATCCCCCTCGAATATAAACACATCCTGCTGCATCTGACCGATTGCACTGCGAAGCTGCTTTTTGCTAAGCTGTCTGATATCGATGCCATCAATGTAGATATGTCCCTTTTGTATATCATAATACCTGCCTATAAGATTTAAAATAGATGATTTTCCGGCTCCGGTTGCACCGACAAAGGCCACCTTCTCGCCCGGATTTATGACAAATGAGACATCCTTAAGCACATAGTTTTCGCCGTCGTAGGCAAACCAGACATGGTCAAATTCAATTTTTCCGGTGATTTTATCCGGCTGCTTTGGATTTTCGACCTCAGGAATAAATTCAGCCTCATCCATAACCGTAAATATCTTCTCTGCTGATGCAATTGATGACTGCAGTGTCGAAAACTGCTCTGCAAGCTCCTGTATCGGGTCGAAAAATGACCTGATGTAATTCGAGAAAATATACAGAGTGCCAACCGAAATAATCTCATCAAACACATTTCTGCTTCCGAACCACAGCACTATCATCAGTGACAAAATGCTCAGAATATAGATAAGCGGACGGAATACCGCATACATGAGCATCTCCCTGTAAAAAGCCTTGTAGAGCTTTGTATTTTTATCATGAAATTCCTCAAACTTGCGCTCCTGCCTGCCAAATATCTGTATAATTTTCATCCCCGAAAGATGCTCAGACAAAAATGTATTGATGTCCGTCAGGCGCGTACGGTATAGCCTGTAAATATTTCTGGCAATTTTCTGGCACAGCACTGTAAGACCAATTACAAGCGGCATCAGCACAAATGATATCGCAGCAAGCCTCACATCAAGCACGAGCATAACGCCTGCAAGTCCCACTATTTTTACAATATTTCTGAAAAGCTGTACGAGAATGCCCGAATACATCTCATTGAGAGCCTCAACATCATTTGTCACACGGGTTACAAGCATTCCGACCGGCGTGATATCAAAATACCTGCTTCCAAGAGACTGGATATGTCTGTATAGGTCTTTTCTCATCTGAAGAATGATATTCTGGCCTGTTTTCTGCAGTATCCAGGTCTGAGCGATGTTGAATGCAAAGCTTAAGGCAAGTACAACCGCATATTTGATAGCTGTAGCAATTATTACATCATAATCCCCATTTGCTCCAAAAGTATCAATTGCATCTCCCACCAGCATCGGCCTGTAAAGGTCAAAGGCAGTCAGTCCCAGCACCAGCAGAAGGGCAAAAATCACCCAGTGGGCATACGGCTTCATGTAGGCTATGAGGCGCATTGTGGAGCTTTTTTTATTCATTTCTTTTTTACTTATATTTATACTCGAATTCATACTATAATCTTCTCTGTTATTTCGTAACTATTCATCGTCAAATCTGCATATCTGCATAGCAACGCTTTTCAAACACTTTAACTGCCAAGCTCACTCTCAAGCTGCTGCTTATGGCTGATATCAGCGTAAAAACCGCCAAGCTCAAGCAGCTCTTCAGGAGTGCCATACTCTGTCAGTTTTCCGTCAGAAAGCACTGCCACATGGTCAGCCTTCTGCAGTGTGGAAATCCTGTGGGCAATCACTATGGTTGTCTTGCCCTGTCTGGTTTCCATGAGGTTTTCAAGTATCTGCTCCTCTGTATCGGTATCGACAGCAGAAAGTGAATCATCCAGTATAAGGATTGCAGAATCCTTTAAAAGTGCTCTGGCTATCGAGCTTCGCTGCTTCTGGCCTCCCGAAAGTGTCACTCCGCGCTCTCCAACCATGGTCTTGTACTCATCCGGAAAGCCCATGATATTATCGTGTATACACGCGTCCTTTGCAGCCTGTTTTACCGCATCAAGAATTGCCGGGTTGTCGGCAATCCTGTCCTCCAGACCAAATGCTATATTCTCCTCGAGTGTGTCGGAAAACAGGAAATTCTCCTGTGGCACATATGAGATATCACGGTGTAAAACCGCCAGCGGATAGTCTGTTATCGGGCGGCCATCCAAAAGTATCATGCCGTTTTCGCAATCATAGACTCTAAGCAAAAGGTCGGCAAGTGATGATTTTCCGCTTCCGGTACGTCCTAAGATACCAAGCATCTCGCCCTGCTTCACATGTATACTCACGTCTGAAAGCACCGGCTTGGAGCCGTCAGGGTATGTGAAGCTGAGGTGGCTAAGCTGTATATCGCCATGTATTTGTATTTTATCATAAATACCCTCAGCTAAATTATCTGTATTTCTGCCTGCCATGCCATCATTTTCTATTACATTTTCCGGTGGCACCATATCGACAATATCAGGCTTTTCCTCGAAAATAGTCTGGATTCTGCCCCATGCCGCAGCCGCCTGAGAAAATGTGTTGATACAGTCGCCTGCCGCAATCATAGGCCACACAAGCATATCGATGTATGAATTGAATGCCACGAACTGGCCTATCGAAACCTGTCCGTCAAGCACCATCCTGCCACCTGCAAGGAGTGTCACTATCACGCTTATTCCGATTACGGCATCCAACGCCGGTCCAAAGACAGCGCGAAGCTTTACCACGGCAAGATTTTTCTCCCTGCTGTTCTCGCAAGCCTTTTCAAACTGCTTAAAGTCCTCTTCCTCCTGCGCAAATGCCTTGACCACGCGGATACCGGCAATGCTCTCCTGCACCTTGTCAGACAGATAGGAGAAAGCATCCTGCCTTTTCACCTGACGTTTCTTTGACTCTATTCCATAAAAGTAGCAGCCGATTGCAATGAAAATAAGTGGAATAAAAGCAAATAACGTCAGCTTAAAATCCACATATACTACCATTTTGACAAGCACCATCACCGTCATGATTACCGCGTCAAACACGGTGATGACAGCCATTCCGGTTCCCATCCTGACAGCCTGTAAATCGTTAGTGAAATATGCCATAAGGTCTCCTGTCTTGTGGCTGTTGTAATAGCGCGCTGAGAGTGTCTCCATATGTGAAAACATATCATCGCGCAGTCTGTATTCTATTCCTCTTGATGCTCCTATGATGAAATATCTCCATCCAAAGCGCCCCGCCATGATTATCAGGCCTGTTATCAGTATCTTAAATATAATGCCGCCCACGCCCGCCATATCAAGCTTTCCTGCTGTGATTCCGTCGATTATCTCCCCAATAAACTGCGGAATGTACAGATTTGCAAGGTCTACTGCAAGAAGCACAAAAATGCCTATCGCATAGTGCCATTTGTATGCAAGCAGATATGGGCGCAGCGAGTATTTTTTATCGTTCATGTTATTCCTCCGTATTTTAAATGCCACTGCGTGGTTAACCCGGCATGCGGCCATATGCTCTCTAGGAGCTAACGCTACGAGAGCATATAGCCGCCTCCCGGGCTAACCACGCTACATTCCACATCTACCTCCACAAGTCTGCTACGAAATACGTGAGTGCCGCCCATGTATACACAGAATAGTATATGCCATGCTCGTCCACTCCATCCTCAAGTATCTTCTTCGCCTGCGCCTTAGTCAGAAGGTCGAATCCGTCAAATAGCTCGCCGCCCACTGCTCCTTCCTGCGACATTCCATTAAGGCTATCGCGGTTAAGTACAATCTTTACAAGAGCGTTGCTTTCATCTGTCATGCCCGGTGTACTGAAAAGACATGGATTGATTACAGAAACCGTGTCTTTTTCTATCACTTTAAGGCCGGTCTCCTCATGAAGCTCACGCATGGCAGTTTTTATAAGTGGCGCTGTATTATCATTATCCCCGGTACAATCCTCCGGATCAATAAGTCCTGCAGGTACGCTTAGCAGGTACTGGCCTGTCGGATATCGGAACTCGCGATTCATTAACAGACATGGCTCATGACCTGATTTCTCGTCATCACCTGACGGATTCCATATCACCACGCAGCTCACCGCATCCGGAAGCATTTTCTTGAACTCCTCTGTGGATTTGGCGGCTACAAGGTCTTCTTCATCTCTCCTTGTGGCATTATAATAATGCCTGCCCTCCCCGTACTGAAGGTCAAACACCTTTATAAATTTCGATTCAAATAAGCTTTTTATTTTCATAAATTTTTGTCTCTTTTCATTAAACCTTTAATGTGCTCAGATACTCCTTCTGCTGTGGCGTGATGCGATAACTCTCACGCGCCTTTTGTATCGCCTTGTTGTGACTCCAGCTATCCATAAGCCTTTCCTGCAGTATCGGCAGCACTGCATCATACTGCTTTGCAAGTGCCGTAGCGATATACCACGCCTTCATCATGTTTACATAATACTCCTTGGAACGGATTTTTGCCACATCTAAAGCATATTTTATATCAAAATCCTCATCGAGATATAGGCGCATCAAGGTGCCAATGCCATACCTGACGGTGTAGGGCTTATCCGAATCCAGCCACTTATATACATGCAAAAGAAGCTCATTTTTGTGCTTTTTGAACACAGCCGGCACACCACTGTCGCAGGTCGCCCAGTTGTCTATGTATGGCAGGAATGCTTCCAGATAAGCCAATGCCGTATCATAATCCTTCATCTGCATAATCAAAAACATATGCAGGTTATTTTCCTCATAGTAGTAATGTGGCAGAGTATTTAGAAACTTTTCCACATTGTCACAGTCATTTTCCTTCACTGTATTACAGACCCGTTTCTCTTTTTGAACCGACAAAAAGAGCCTGCTGCCATGAGCAAGCTCCTTTGCGTACTTTCTAAGCACCGGGACTCTTATTCCTATTATGCGTTCTTTTTCAATATTGGGCATAAGCCTCGCATGAAATTCCCTGTAATTTTTATCCTGCAGCGCAAACAGATTCTCTAATTCTGCCAACAAATCTTTCCCTCCGTAATAACAGGATATCTGATAAGCAGCTTCTCATCAAGATTCTCCCTGTTCATGTCTACCGCTGTGATCTGGCTATTATCATATGTGGTGTAATAGTAGATTCCCTTGTCGCAGTTGCAGCATGAGGTGTAGAGCGTAATCTCATATTTGCCCTCTGTCACCTCGCACAGACCTCTCTGCTGGTCCACAGAGCCTAATATGTGGAAGAACTGGCTCACACTTGCATTCTCACTGTCATCCGATTTGGAGTTTTGCTTTGTGAATGCCACACGTACAAAGCGTGACTGCGATGATAAATCACCCGGCAGTCCCAGTCCTCCCATTCCGCGGCTGTATGCACTAAGCTCCACTCCCGGTGCAAATGTATTTTCAGGCTGCTTTGTAGATAAGCCTCTGTAATTATTGAGTGCAGCCATCTGATATGGGAATGGCGGATTGTTTGTGAGCACACCTACCGGATTGTCGTAAACATGCATACCGTCTGCCATCGACTCCACCACAATGCACTCATTTTTGTCGGCTATAATCCAGTGAAGCTGTGCAACCGGAAGCTGACTGCTAAATGGTGTATCTACCAGTAAAATACGATTTAATTTTTCCTTTGCATCCGCTACCGTAGCGCATAGTGACAGTATCCACGGTATAAACTCAAACTGTGCCACCTTTGTCTTTGCAATGCCGCATGTGCCATTCTCGCATGAGCTGTTTTCGTCTGCTGCCGCATACGCTGCATTTCCCACGAAATTCAGTCCTGCCATACCGAGCCCCTTTTCATTTATAGCATCATAGTAAAGAGGATAGTCACCTGCCACATGTGCCATTCCAATGATTGCATAATGGTTTTCAAGCTTTCCCGAATGCCTGAAATCAAACACATAGTTTCGTGGTGTTACCGCAATCTCATCTCCATATGAAAATTCGTAGTCGAGTGTTCTTCCAAAATAGAAATCCTTTGTTTTATAAGTTGCTGCTGTACACATAATTATGACCTCCTTGTTATGCTGCCATACTTAATCAGTATCTCTTAAATTGTAGAGTACTATACATCATATTTGCAATTATTTCAAGCAACACACCCCTAAAGTATTTGAACAAAAAACAGCAGCCGGTCTGATAACCGGCTACCGCCATAATATGTGCTGTGCTATTCCTGTATTATGCCTGTTTATTGTCCTGCTCATTATCAAGTGCGATAAGCTTTGCAATGATTTCCTCGCATATCTGTGTAACATTCTTGCCATCTGTAGCAACTGTTACATCTGCCACTGCCTCATAGCGCTCCTTTCGCTTTTCCATAAGGCCACTGATATACTCAACATTCATGTTGCCGTTTAGTATCGGGCGCTCGTCACTATCCTTTACTCGCTCGTAGATAGTCTCAGGTTTTGCTGTAAGAAGAACTACACGGCCGTTTTTCTTCATATGATCTGCGTTTTCCTCTCTCATAACAACACCACCACCGCAGGAAACAATGGTCTGCTTTCTCTTCTGAAGCTCTATAAGTGTGTTGCTCTCTAAGTTTCTGAAATATGCCTCACCGAACTCATCAAATATTTCTGAAATTGACATGCCACGATTCTCAACAATCATCTGATCCATCTCGACACGGTCCATCTCGAGCTTATCCTTTAATTCTCCTGCTACAGTGCTTTTTCCCGCACCCATGAAACCGATCAGGAATATATTGTAATCGAAAAGGCTCTTTGCCTGGATACGACGGCTGTTCTTCATGATATACTTGAAAATATCAAGTATCTCTTCCTCAAATTCATTGTCGCCAAGCTTTTCCGCAAGTGCATCTGTCTGCTTTTTCTCCTGCTCCGGCTGTAAGATTGGGATTCCTGTTGCCTTCTTATATGATATAATCTCCTGAATGTGTGACATTCTGACCGCAAGCTGCTTAATTATTATATCGTCACATTCCCCAATCTTTGCGCGGATTTCCTCGATTTTGTCCATGGTGTGTCTCCTTACTTATGTGTGGTTTTCATATTGGATTTAGGTATTTAAGCGAAATATCGTCAAATTATAATTATTATAACTTCACGTTATAGTATTTCGCATTTTTGATAACCACAAATTTCTTAGTCATAGTATAACAAGACTTTACCAATTTATCAAGCAAAATATTTTAATGCTTTAAAGTGTTATTGTGTCAGATATGCATCCACAATATCAGACGACACATTTTTCTCAATCGATTCATATATCGGCTGACACTCCTTGCGAATCTGCTCATGCACTTCATCGCTTAAAGTGATGATTTGTGTGCCACTGTCCTCGATAGTCTTTATCTTTGAGGCAATACGCTCGTCAGACTGCTCTCTGGCGTACTGTTTCGCTGTCTCGGCTGCCTCACGGATAATCTGCTGCTGCTCATCTGTCAGTCCTTTCATGAACTCCTCGCTTACTATGAGCGATATCAGATGTGGCAGATGATTTGTCTCCACTACATAATCCTGCTGCTCGTAGAGCTTATTGGATACGATTACCTCGTATGGGTTTTCCTGCGCGTCTATAGTGCCCTGCTGTAAGCCGATATACACCTCCGAGAAAGTCATAGGTGTCGGGCTTGCTCCGAGCGCCTTCCAGTATGTCATATGGTAAGAGTTTTCCATGGTACGGATTTTCTGACCATTAAAATCAGCAAGACTTTCTATCTTTTTGTTTGTTGTCATGACACGGAAGCCCTGGTCTGCATATCCCAAAAGCTCGTAGCCACCGTCATTATAGACCTGCTGCATGAGCTTCATAAACTTTGGATTGTCCACATGCTCACGCACCTCATCAATGCTGTCAAAAAGTGCCGGCATATCAAATACTGCAGTATCCTTCATGAAAGTGACCTGCGGTGCAGTGTTCTGCACTACAAAAGGTATATCTCCATCCTTGCATGACTCGAGAAGCTCTCTGTCTCCGCCCAGTACACTGTTTGGATACACACTGATTTTCATCTTGCCATCGCTTAATCTGTCCACTTCATCGGCAAATTTCTCTGCATATATCTGTGTCACGGTGTCCTCAGGACTTGAGCTGCCAAGAGGCCATGCGTAGCGCTGTACCCCGGCATCCTTAGCTGCAGCCTGCGAGCCTTCACCAGCTAAGCCGCACGCGGCAAGTCCTGCTGTAAGCGAAAGTATCATCATGACGGCTGCTGCTCTTCGCCACAATCTATATTTGCTATACGATTTACGCGGTTTATTATATTTACCAGCTTTTTTACATAAAAACAAGCCAAATCTACTCATATTTTTCTCCAATTACAACTGTGTACCTAAATGTCCTACAATCATCATTAAATCTGCTTATACCTGTTATTACATATTTCTGTACCGAATAGTTACTATTTCTCTATAATAAACACAGACTGATTGCCGGAATAAATGTAAGCAGCAGAAGTGCCAGCAGGAAATATCCTATCATAGGCGCCGCCTTCTTTGCTATCCGCATAACCGGAACATCCGTCAGTGAGCTTGCCACAAACAGGTTTACTCCTATAGGCGGTGTGACAAATCCGATTGCAAGGTTTACGATCATGACCACACCAAAGTGGATCGGGTTCATTCCGATGCTCTGCACGATAGGAAGCAGGATTGGGCTTAAAATAAGGATAGCCGGTGTGGTATCCATAACCATTCCAACAATGAGCAGGAACACATTTATCACGATAAGAAGCACTATCTCATTTGTAAAATGTGCGAGTATCCATGCGCTGACTGTCTGTGGCACCTGCATGAGTGTGAGCACGCGTGAAAACGCGGTCGATGCGGCAAGTATAAACAATATAGGTGCGTATGTCTTCATCGCCTCCACCATGATGCCCCATATCTCTTTTGCCTTTATGGATTTGTAAATAAAAAGACTTACAAAAAGCGCATAAAATACTGAAATCACCGCAGCCTCTGTAGGCGAAGCTATACCGGCGTAAATGCATCCAAGTACTATAATTGGGCTCAAAAGTGCCCATATACTATCCTTCAATATACTAAAAAGACCCTTGTTTCTAAGCTCTGAGACCTTTGCATTTATCTTTTCCTTGTCCTCTCCATAGCGCTTGCAGTGATAATATGCATAAAACATAAGAAGCGCTCCTATCAAAAGTCCCGGAATGATTCCTGCAAGAAAGAGATCACTGACCGACTCACCGGTTGCCATCGCATACATGATAAAAGGTATGCTTGGCGGTATGATGACTCCGAGTCCTCCCGCAACCGCAACAATTGCCGTTGAAAAATCCTTTTTGTAGCCCAGCTCCATAAGAAGCGGAATGGTCATACTTCCGACAGCCGCAACAGTTGCAGGCGCAGAGCCGGAAATCGCTCCATAGAACAAGCAGGTGATGATA
>UMCR01045488.1_pt1 | contig 10463 bp, 7 predicted proteins | sample 1964301 | NCBI WGS metagenome assembly UMCR01 (sample SAMEA4835975, study PRJEB28245) | human gut metagenome | biome: gut microbiome; material: fecal sample | place: Denmark | collected 2008
TATTCAGGCAGAGGAAATAGAGTCAGATGAGAGGGTGTTGCATGATAAGAAGCTTGTCATAGTCTGCAGCCGTGGTAAGACGAGTGTGGATGTGGCAGAGTATCTCACAGAAAAAGGTTTTGATGCGGCAAGCTTAAAGGGAGGCTATATAAGCTGGCTGCTTGATGCCATGAAAGAGGATGAGGTGGCAGAGCGCGATATAAAGGCAGATGTGGAGCAAAGCATCAGAAAGAAATTTAAGAAATCCATCTGGCGCAAGTTTACAAAGGCGATAAACACCTATGAGCTTGTAAAGCCGGGGGATAAGATTGCGGTGTGTATCTCGGGAGGTAAGGATTCCATGCTTATGGCAAAGCTTTTTCAGGAGCTTAAGCATCACAACAAGTTTGATTTTGATGTGAAGTTTCTCGTCATGGACCCGGGCTACAATGAGGCAAACAGACATGTCATAGAGGAAAACTGCAGGAACCTTGGCATCCCTGCCACTATTTTTGAGTCGGATATATTTGATGCTGTATATGATATCGAAAAATCGCCATGCTATTTATGTGCGAGGATGAGAAGAGGACACCTGTATGCATTTGCAAAGGAGCTGGGCTGCAACAAAATTGCGCTCGGACATCACTATGATGATGTTATCGAGACGATACTCATGGGCATGCTCTACGGTGCACAGGTACAGACCATGATGCCTAAGCTTCACAGCACAAACTTTGAGGGCATGGAGCTTATCAGGCCTCTTTACCTGGTCAGGGAGGACGATATCAAGGCCTGGCGTGATTACAACGGTCTGCATTTCATACAGTGTGCCTGCAAGTTTACAGATACCTGTACCACCTGTAATAATGAGGAAAACCGCTCAAAGCGTGTTGAGATAAAGCAGCTCATCGCTAATCTTAAAAAGGTGAATCCTTTTGTCGAGGCAAATATATTTAAGAGCGTGGAGAATGTAAATCTGGCTACGGTTGTAGCATATAAAAAGGATGGCATAAAGCACAGCTTCCTAGATCACTATGATGAATAAGACAGATATATTTCAGGAGGGCATTGTATGGCAGATATCATGGATTATATTGACTGGCGTGGAGACATAGGCTTTGATGAGGTGCATGTAAATGAGGTGGACGGACTGATTTTTTCACAGCTTATTTATGTGCAGATGAAGCCATATATGCCGGATGCAAAGAAATCATACCTTACGATAAAACAGCTTTCAAGCCTTTACTGCGCGGACCACAGTGATGATGAGATTGAGCAGATGCCTAATCTTTTCCGCCACTCCGCGAGGCTGCTTCAAAAGCTGGCGCACTCAAGGCGCTATGCTGACTGCATTTTGAGATATTATATATACGATATTAGTGAAAAAGAGGAGTCGCAGTTTTCTGCGGTTACGATAGAACTGCCTGACGGCACATATTTCATTTCCTACAGTGGTACAGACCATTCCATTGTCGGCTGGAAGGAAAACTTTAATCTAAGCTATCTCGATGAGACACCGGGACAGAACAAGGCGAAAAAATATTTAAAGCAGGTGGCAGCATATATATGCAATGATGATAGGGTCATAAATGAAAAAGCCGTAAATGATAAAGCTTTAGATGATGAAAATATCAACAATAAAAGCATCAATACAAGAAAGCTGTGGATAGGCGGGCACTCAAAGGGTGGAAATCTGGCAGTGTTTGCCGCCATGCATGTGGATAAAGAGGTGCAGGATGTCATTATTAAGGTGTTTAATTTTGACGGGCCGGGCTTCAATCACAAGATGATATATACGGCAGGCTACAAAAGAATTTTTGACAGAATAGAGACATTTCTGCCGCAGTCGTCTATTGTTGGCTTATTGCTTGAGCATGTGGACAATTATGAGGTGGTAAGAAGCCGTAATTCGGGGCCGCTGCAGCATGATGCTTTTTCATGGGAGATAATGGGCGGAAGTATCATAAAGGCGGATGGGCTGGACAAAAACAGTGTGCGCCTTGACAAGACACTCAGAAACTGGATAGGAAGCATGGATGAGGCGCAGCGAAAGCAGTTTGTAAATGTGCTTTTTTCAATAGCATCGGACTCCAATTTTGAGAACCTTGACCAGATGTCATTTAAGCAGCTCATTGAGATGATAAAGGCTGCCGATGAGCTGTCAAAGGCTGACTGGAGCATGCTTAAGGATACAGTAAGACTCCTGATTTCTGCCGGTGTCGGCGTGGTCAGGGATGAAAAGGAGAAATAAATGTTAAATCAGTTTTCAAGAACACAGCTTTTGCTTGGAAAAGAGGCGATGGATAGGCTAAAGGGCGCAAGAGTCGCAGTATTTGGAATAGGAGGAGTGGGCGGATATGTCTGCGAGGCACTAGTCAGAAGCGGCGTGGGAGCGATTGACCTTATCGATGATGACAAGGTGTGTCTTACAAACCTAAACAGGCAGATAATTGCAACCCGAAAGACCATAGGAAAATACAAGACAGATGTGATGGAGGAGAGGATTCATGATATTAATCCTGATGTCAGTGTCGTGACGCACAGGTGCTTCTTTTTGCCGGAAAATGCTGATGAATTTCCGTTTGAAGAGTATGATTATATAGTTGACGCGGTTGATACGGTCACAGCAAAGATTGCGCTTGTCATGAAGGCACAGGAGAAAAATGTCCCTATCATAAGCAGTATGGGAGCGGGAAATAAGCTGGATGCAAGTGCATTTAAGGTGGCTGATATATATAAGACCAGCATGTGTCCTCTTGCAAAGGTCATGCGCCGTGAGCTTAAAAAACGTGGCGTGAAAAAGCTCAAGGTGGTATACTCTGAGGAGAAGCCTACAAGACCGATAGAGGATATGTCTATAAGCTGCAGAAGCAACTGCATCTGCCCGCCGGGTGCCGAACACAAGTGCACAGAGCGCAGGGATATTCCCGGAAGCCTTGCATTTGTACCATCAGTGGCAGGACTTATCATCGCGGGCGAGGTGGTACAGGACATAGCCTTTGACAGGGTATGATGAAGAATACAATTATGAAAAGAGAGGAATAAAAATGCCAGTATTTGATTTTAGCGATACACCGGTAGCAAACGAGCATCCGGAGTGTACATATGAGACATTTCATTCGACAGAGACCAAGGCATCGGCCGATAAACCGATTGTTGTGATAGACAATAAGCAAAAGGAATGGGCACATCATGCGCTTGGTATGTTTACAAATCCGATAAAGCGTACATCCTTTGAATTTGAGGATGGTGATGGGGTGACCAGTGCAGATATCCTGCGCATTGATTCCCGCTTCGTTAGCCTTTTTAAGTGGCTTGGCGAAAATCACATAAAAGTACAGCTTTCAGGAGCCAATACACCTGACGGATACGCAGTATACAGGGTGAGGGAGGTGGCTCTCGGCAGAGGCACAAAGCTGTCTGCAGAGGACGGATTCCTGCAGTATATGATGGAAAGGCTCTTTGCCAGCACCATGCCTGAGGATGAACCTGACCTCGATGATTACGAGGAAGAGGGCGACAGCATGAAGCTCACCAGTATACAGAGCATCACAGATTTCATGACCTGTGCAGGCCGTACACTGCCTGACAATATACTGCTGTGGGCCAGAAGAAATCTGGCAGTTGCGCGTTCAAGCGAGGTATCACCTGAGGAGAGACGCCATGCGCAGAGAGCACTTTCCATCATGATGAATATCCAGTGGAAGGGAAATTATTTTGAGGCAATTGACCCTGTGGAGGCAAGGCGCATACTCGATGAGGAGCTCTATGGCATGGAGAGCGTGAAGCAGAGAATCATTGAGACCATTATCCAGATAAACAGGACTCATACACTCCCTGCCTACGGACTGCTGCTCTGTGGACCGGCAGGAACCGGAAAGTCACAGATTGCATATGCTGTTGCACGTATACTCAAGCTTCCATGGACCACACTCGATATGAGCTCCATAAATGATGCAGAGCAGCTCACAGGAAGCTCAAGAATCTATTCAAACGCAAAGCCGGGAATCATTATGGAGGCATTTTCACAGGCAGGAGAGTCAAATCTTGTATTTATCATCAATGAGCTTGACAAGGCCTCAAGCAAAAACGGCAACGGAAATCCTGCAGATGTACTTTTGACACTGCTTGACAATCTGGGCTTTACAGACAACTATATGGAGTGTATGGTGCCGACCGTCGGAGTATATCCGATTGCCACAGCCAATGATAAATCTCAGATTTCTGCACCGCTTATGTCACGTTTTGCGGTGATTGATATTCCAGACTATACCGATGAAGAGAAGAAGGTCATCTTCCAGAGATTTGCCCTGCGTAAGGTATTTGAGCGAATGGGAATGAAGGAGGAGGAGTGCGTTCTCACAGAGGACGGACTTGATGCAGTGATTAAGCTTCACGAGAACACATCGGGCATAAGAGACCTCGAGCAGGCTGCAGAGCATCTGGCAGCAAATGCACTTTATCAGATAGAGGTTGATAATGTAAAGCAGGTGGTATTTGACGCTGAGGCTGTTTTTGAGCTTTTAGGCTAGCAGGATATGATTACGGATACAGGAATTGTTACGAAAATAAAAGGAGATTGTCAGGATGAGAGAATTTGGAAAATCCAGAAAATTAGATAATGTGCTTTATGATGTAAGAGGACCGGTGGTGGATGAGGCGGCCCGCATGGAGGAAAACGGCACAAATGTGTTGAAGCTCAATATAGGAAATCCGGCGCCGTTTGGCTTCAGGACACCTGATGAGGTGATATATGATATGTCTCGCCAGCTCACGGACTGTGAGGGGTATTCCAACTCCAAGGGACTTTTTTCTGCAAGAAAAGCAATCATGCAATATGCACAGCTCAAAAAACTTCCTAATGTGACGGTTGAGGATATCTACACCGGAAACGGAGTCAGCGAGCTTATAAACTTAAGCATGTCAGCGCTTCTTGACAATGGTGATGAGGTGCTGGTGCCGGCACCGGACTATCCGCTTTGGACAGCATGCGTTACACTTGCGGGAGGAACGGCAGTGCACTATATCTGTGATGAGCAGTCAGAGTGGTATCCGGACATAGAGGATATCAAAAAGAAGATTACAGACAAGACAAAGGCAATCGTAATAATCAACCCTAATAACCCTACAGGAGCGCTCTATCCAAGGGAGGTGCTGCAGCAGATAGTTGATGTGGCAAGAGAACATGAGCTCATGATTTTTTCGGATGAGATATATGACAGACTTGTGATGGATGACTATGAGCATGTGTCTATTGCGTCGCTTGCACCGGACCTCTTCTGTGTGACCTTTAGCGGTCTTTCTAAGTCACATATGATAGCAGGCTATCGTATCGGATGGATGGTTTTAAGCGGCAACAAGGCGCTCGGAAAGGACTATATCGAGGGTCTCAACATGCTCTCAAACATGCGTCTTTGCTCGAATGTTCCGGCGCAGTCGATAGTGCAGACAGCTTTAGGCGGATATCAGAGTGTAGGCGAGTATATTGTGCCGGGCGGACGAATCTATGAGCAGAGAGAGTACGTCTACAAGGCATTAAACGATATACCGGGAATTTCGGCAGTAAAGCCAAAGGCAGCATTTTACATATTCCCAAAGATTGATACTGCAAGGTTCAACATCACAAACGATGAACAGTTTGCACTCGATCTGCTTCGTGAGAAGAAGATACTCATCATCCACGGCGGCGGCTTCAACTGGGATAAGCCTGATCATTTCAGAGTGGTATATCTGCCTCGAACAGAGATATTAAAGGATGCCACAGGCAAGCTTGCAGACTTTTTGTCTTCATATAAGCAGAAATAATTATTGGCATAGATAATTATAAAACATATGATATAAAACATATAACATATAAGCTCCGGCACAGAAAACTTTTTGTTCTGACCGGAGTTTTTATATTATGCTGTAATATTTTTTAAAAGTAACCTACCTGTAACTTTACATAATGTATTATACACTTGTATCGCGGGGCGGCTGCACTTTAGATGGCAGACCGCACAGCACTCAAAAATGCATAGAGAAGAAAAGGAGAATTAAATGGAACTGCTTAGAGTAGAACACTTATCAAAAATATACGGAGCCGGAGAAAATCAGGTCAAGGCTCTGGACGATGTGTCATTGAGCGTGGAAAAGGGAGAGTTTGTGGCAATTGTCGGGGCGAGCGGCTCCGGAAAATCCACACTGCTTCATCTGCTTGGAGGTGTTGACAGACCAACAAGCGGAAAGGTGTATATAAACGGCACTGATATCTTTGCAATGAATGATGATGAGCTTGCCATATTCAGAAGAAGACAGGTGGGTATCATTTATCAGTTTTATAATCTGATACCTATATTAAATGTGGAGGAAAACATGGCAATTCCGATGGAGCTTGATGGAAGAAAGGTGGAAAAAGCACAGATGGATGACATGCTTTTGCGCCTTGGACTTACAGAGAGACGTACTCATTTGCCAAATGAGCTATCAGGAGGACAGCAGCAGCGCACATCTATAGGAAGAGCCCTGATTACGAGACCGTCTATAGTGCTAGCGGATGAGCCGACCGGAAACCTGGATACCAAGGCAAGCAACGAGATTATGCATCTCTTAAAGACCTCAAACCGTGAGCTCAACCAGACAATCATTATGATTACACACAATATGGAGCTTGCAAAAGCGGCTGACCGCACAATAATGATAGAGGATGGTAAAATCAGATGAATTTGATGAAGACACTCACATTAAAAAACTTAAAGCTCAATAGGAAAAGAACTATTGTCACGATAGTCGGAATAATTCTTGCAACAGCGCTTTTGTCGGCGCTTGTCACACTTGTGTCAAGCTTTCAGTACAGTATGATTGAATACCAGAAGCAAAAGGACGGCGACTTTCATGTGAAATTTTCGAATGTGAAAATGTCTGAGCTTTCGGAGTTTAAAAACAACAGAAATATTGAAAGCACATTTGAGACAATGGGAATGGGCTTTGCAAAGCTAGACGGCTGCAAGAATGAGGATAAGCCGTATGCATATGTCATGGCAACAGATGAGGCCGGCTTTGAGAGAGGCTGCTTTAAACTGATAGAGGGCCGCATGGCAAAAAATGAGGATGAGATAGTCATTCCAAGGCACTTAAAGACAAACGGACGAATCGACATAAAGGTGGGAGATGAGATAACACTGGATGTCGGAAAGCGATATGATTCAAACACCGAAGGTGTCATATCGGAAAACTGCGCATATGAGCATGAGGCAGAGACACTTACCGATACTGTGACAAAGCACTACAAGGTGGTAGGCATCATGGAAAGACCGGGCTATGGAATGGAGGACTATAGTGCCGCCGGATATACATTTGTCACATACTCTGATGAACTGGCAGCAATTGATAACGGCACAAAGAGTGAGGCAAGCGAAGCTGACACTACACTCACAGTGTACAGCAGATACACCCAAAAGGCTTTAAGAAACAAGGATGCTGTGACTGCAGATATAATTGGTGTGGATGAAAAGCTGTTTGAGAAAGCAAATAATTCATCTGTTGAAATGTCTTCTGAGGAAAGTGACAGGTTCCTTAAAGAGATGGAAAATGCAAAATATGATATATATATGAATGGATACCTTATAAACTATGAGTGCGTTTTCCCGATTGACGGTTCATTTAAAGCACTGTTTACAGTGGCTGCTGTTGTGGCTTTGATAATCATACTGACATCAGTGTACTGTATCAAAAACAGCTTCAACATATCAATCACTGAAAAAATCAGGCAGTATGGCATGCTTGCAAGCGTGGGTGCTACGAGGCGACAGATAAAAAGCAGCGTTAAGACAGAGGCAGCAATGCTTGGAGTGGTTGGTATTCCTGTAGGTACCATGAGTGGTATTTGGGCATCGCTTATACTTGTCAAGGTAGTAAATGCGCTGTCAGCAGGCTGGCTTAACGTTGCTTTGAGCTTTCACACATCACTGCCTGCACTTATTCTTGCTGTGATACTGAGTATAGCAACCATTTATTTCTCAGCAACAGGCAGTGCAAGAAGGGCTGCAAAGGTCACACCGCTTGAAGCAATAAGAAACACAAAGGAGATTAAAATAAAGTCAGCAAAGCTTAAGACACCGGCGATTATAGGCAGAATCTGGGGTATCGGAGGTGTTATCTCATATAAGAATATAAAGAGGAACAATAAAAAGTACAGAACCACAGTGACATCTATTGTCATCTGCTCAGTAACCTTTATTGTGATATCATACTTTATGTCTATGGCCTTTAGCGTTGTTGGGATGTCATATGCATCAGCAGATTACAATATTGGAATAAATATGTCATGTAAAAAAGACATTGATATTGAAAAGTTCTCTAAGCTTTTGAGTGGCATTGAAGGAGTTGATGATTATCTGGTTGGAGCAGGCTATGATTTCGATGTCAGTAAGCCTAAGTACACAAAGGAGTATGGAGAGTATTGCAGGCAGCTTTATGCTGACAGTGAGGATGTCTCGCAAATGTTTTTAATCACGGTTTTGGATGACAAATCGTATGATAAGTATGCGTCTGACGCAGGCATAAAAAATGCAGCTGCAGGAGCAATTCTTGTGAATAAATGCACATTTGATGTGTATAATGAGAACAGCTCTAAATACGCCAAAAAAGAGATGGAGCTGTACAAATATAAAGCAGGAGATACAATCGAGTGTGGCTACAATGTGTATGATGATGCTTCTTCTGATGATAATGCCGTGGAAGGTGGTACTGAAAGCAGCACAGAGGATAACAGTGGATACGTTGACGAGGAAACAATAAATAACGGAGTCAGAAAGACTGTGGATGTAACTATTGCAGGTGTCACAGACAAGGTACCAACAGGTTATAAGGGCTACAGCAACACGCTTTTGTTTATGAACCAAAAAGGCTTTGAAAGCCTATGGGGTGACGGTAAGAACGGTAATGAGATTAAACCGGGATATGCGTCATATTCAGCATATGTGGTTGCAGAAAATGCAGATGAATATCAGGATACATTCGAAAAGGAGACGGAGGAAAATCCTGAGTATTCGCAGATTAGTTTTTATGTCAGCAATCTGGATAAGGAGATGCGCGATGAAAAGTCACTCTTTACACTGCTTGGAGTATTTGCATACGGACTTATTGTAGTCATCGCCTTAATAGGAATCACAAATATCATCAATACCTTAAGTACCGGAATGGAGCTTAGAAGCCGCGAGTTTGCCACATTAAGAAGCATTGGAATGACAGATAAGCAGTTTGTGGGAATGGTCAGACTCGAGAGTGTGTTTATATCTGTGAAGGCGCTTGTAATAGGAGTACCGCTTGGTATTTTAATAAGCTATCTCTTATGTGTTATGATGAACAGGATGGATGATGCAATCATTTATGAGCCGCCGTATAAAGCAATTATATTGTGTATAGTGGTTGTAATAATGCTGATTTATGCTATCATGAAACTATCAATGACGAAGCTTAGACACAATAACATTATTGAGACGATCAAGAATGAAAATCTGTAGGAAATGCTGGAACTGATATGAAAAAAATACTTCTCATAGAGGACAATAAAGGAATAACAGAGGGACTGTGTGATACCTTTACAGAACCTGAATATGAGCTTTTGACAGCAGGTAATTTAAAGGAGGCTGGGGCACTTTTGAGTGAGCACCCCGGCCTTGTGCTGCTTGATGTGTCGCTTCCGGATGGGAACGGCTTTGATTTTTACAGCGAAAGGCTGGAAAAAGAAAAAACACCGGTGATTTTTCTTACCGCAAGGGATGAGGAAAATGATATAGTAAAGGGACTTGAGATTGGAGCGGAGGATTACATCACAAAGCCTTTTTCCGTAAGGGAGCTTGTGGCGAGGGTAAACCGCGTATTTTTACGAAGGAAAAATGATGACAGTGCATCTGTCATACACGCAGGAAACATAAGCTATGATTTGGACAAAAAGGAAGCGAGAAGGGATGGACAGTTGATTGCTCTTTCAAATCTTGAAAACCGAATACTTGATCTGCTTTTTACCAATCACGACAAGGCTGTGTCCAGAAATGCCGTGCTTGACTGCATCTGGGAGGCAACAGGCAACGATGTGTACGACCATACAGTGACTGTCTATATGAAGCGCATCAGGGCAAAGCTTGGTGAGGATGTGATAAAGACTGTGAAGGGAATCGGGTATCGCGTTGATTCAGATGAAGCTCTTTAAACAGTATCGGCCGACAGAGACAGTTCCCGGGGGAAAGCATGAGAAAGAAGAAATATAATTTAGAGAACAGAAAACATTTTGTGTATTTTGCGATAATATATACATGTATATGTGTGACGGTTATGGCTTTTACCGTCTTTTTTCAGTACAGGGCATATACGAAAAACTATAACATCACAGTGGCTAAGCTATGTGCACTCATTCATGAAAAATATCCCGATGTATCAGATGGCAGTATAGCCGGGATTCTAAATGACAGCAGCTCAGGCAGCGATTATACTAATTTAAAAAG
>UMCR01016026.1_pt1 | contig 10429 bp, 9 predicted proteins | sample 1964301 | NCBI WGS metagenome assembly UMCR01 (sample SAMEA4835975, study PRJEB28245) | human gut metagenome | biome: gut microbiome; material: fecal sample | place: Denmark | collected 2008
GGCGGCTCAACCAAGTTTATACCGATGACCGGTGTGACGCTGCCTCTTGTGAGCTACGGTGGCAGCTCGCTTCTATCTACGATGATTATTTTTGGAATGATACAGGGCATGTATATTATGCAGGCAGCCCCTGAAAAAAGGAGAAATATAGATGACAAGAGACGAAAGGACCATGAGACAAAAAACAGACAAAAGCAGACAGCTAAAGAGCCGGGGGCGCAGGGAAGTCAACAGAGAAGGAGAAAACCGGCAGCAGGCGGCAAAAACAGCACGAAGACACAGAAATAGAGAGTATGCGGTTGTTACATATTTTTTCCTTATAGTTTTTGTTGGATTGATAGGTTATTTCTTATATTTCCAGTTTGTAAAAAGCGACGAATTCATCAACAGTCCATACAATTCGCTGCAGGATCTTTTCTCTAAGAACGTAGTGAGGGGCGAGATACAGACTAAGGATGGACATGTCATAGCACAGACAAAGGTAGGTTCAGATGCATCTGAGACAAGGGAATACCCTGACGGCAGGATGTTTGCGCATGTGGCGGGCTTTGCCGTAAACGGTAAGGCCGGGCTTGAAAAGCAGGAAAATTTCTCATTGCTTCGCTCACATGAGTTTTTCCTTGACCAGATAGTAAATGATATAAGCGGCAAGAAAAATACCGGTGATAATGTCATAACCACACTGGATTACGAAGCACAGGCGGCTGCATACAATGCACTTGACGACTATGAAGGTGCTGTCATTGCAATTGAGCCGAAGACAGGAAAGATTGCAGTTATGGTGTCAAAGCCTGATTATGACCCAAATACCATCGCAAGTGACTGGGAGAGCGTAAACGGTGAGGGCAGCACTTCTCTTTACAACAGGGCAACACAGGGACAGTATGCTCCGGGCTCAGTGTTTAAGATTTTTACAGCACTTGAGTATTATAACGAAAATCCGTCTACATACAACGACTACAGCTTTGATTGTGACGGCAGTATTACAAAGGACGGCTTTACAATCCACTGCGCCGGCAATAAATCACACGGACAGGAGGACTTAACAAAGTCGTTTGCAAAGTCATGCAACTCGTCCTTTTCCAATATAGGTCTTTTGGTGGATAACAATAAGCTTAATACCTTGTGTGACGACATGCTTTTCAACAAGGAGCTGCCTATAGCCTTTGATTCAAAAAAGAGTAAGTTTGCACTGGATAACAATGCTTCGTCAGCTCTGACCATGCAGACCACGATAGGTCAGGGAAACACGCTTGTTTCACCGCTTCACATGTGCATGATTGCCGGTGCAATCTGCAATGATGGAAATCTGATGAGGCCATATCTGGTAGACCATACGGAAAATGCGAGCGGGGCGCTTGTGGAGCAGAATAAACCGGCTTCATACAAGCAGATTATGTCAAAGGATCAGGCAGCTTTTCTTCAGAATCTTATGGCAGCAGTGGTATCTGATGGAACAGGCGCAAAGCTAAGAGACCAGAGCTATGAGGCCTTTGGAAAGACCGGAACTGCCCAGGTATCGGATTCTACAGACCAGACCAATGCCTGGTTTGTGGGCTATGGAAAAAAGGATGGCTACAATGATCTGGCAATCGCAGTAATTGTGGAGGATTCGGGTGCCGGAAGCACATATGCGGTGCCGGTGGCAAAAAAGGTATTTGATAAATATTTCAATGAATAGGCTTGTTGCACTTTTTTTAGAAGTAGGTTATACTTAAGTGTAATGACAGACGTTATCGTTCATATTTCGCTTGAACTGACAGATAGCGTTTAAACCACACTTGGAGGAATGGCAATGATAGAAGCAACGAGCTGTGGCGGTGTGGTAATCTTTCGTGGCAAAATATTACTCTTATACAAGAACTACAGGAACAGGTACGAGGGGTGGGTACTGCCCAAGGGAACTGTGGAATCTGATGAAGAGTACAAGGACACTGCAATCCGTGAAGTGAAAGAGGAGACTGGTGCCAGTGCAACGATAATTCAATACGTGGGTAAGAGCCACTATTCTTTTACCGTGCCACATGATACAGTGGAAAAGGATGTACACTGGTATCTTATGATGGGCGAAAGTTATTATAGTAAACCGCAAAGAGAAGAGTATTTCATGGATTCAGGGTTTTACAAGTATCACGAGGCATATCATCTGCTCAAGTTTGCAAATGAGAAGCAGATACTTGAGAAGGCTTACAATGAGTATCTGGATTTAAAGAAAAGCAACTTATGGGGGACACACAAGTATTATTAGTATTATTAAAAAGCAGTTTTAAAAACTGCTTTTTGAGGTTTTGGAATGAAATGGTATGAGGATTTATTTGTAGGAGAGTCTGTTACCGGAAAGATAAAGAAAATCAAGTGGAAGATAGAGCATAATGCCGGCATGCTTCACACATACATCATCACGTTTCCGTCAAATGAGGAAAATCTTTTGGATATCATTCCGACAAGAGAATTGCTGCAAAAGGGATATCCTAAGAAGAATCTGCACATAATCGCAGTAGCGGGTAATTATGATGAGGCACTTTTGCTGGCCTGTGATATTGTTAAGGAGACATACGAAAATACAGGTAAAACAGATGTAAAGAGCTATTTAAAGAGCAGACGGAGGAAATAGATAGATGATATTTACGATTTTAAAGGTCATAGGCATCATACTCCTTGTAGTGCTTGCTCTTATACTTACAGCGCTGCTTTGCGTACTGTTTGTGCCGGTCAAGTACAGGGCTGTCGGAAGCTTTGACAATACAGACATAAGAGCAAAAGCACATGTGTCATGGCTTTTTCATTTGTTTGCACTGCATATAGAGTATGCGGATGAAACTGACGGATATATAAGGCTCGCTTTTGTGAAGAAGAAGCTGTTTGATAATTATGAGGCTTTGGATGATGACGATATGGATGATGCAGCTAAAACTGAAACAGAAGATAAAGTCAGTGAAAACACCGGAGATAAGCCTAAAATACCGGCAGATGAGTCAGAACATGTCGCAGATGAACAGACAGAGGATGAAAGCACATCACAGACTCATAATGAGCAAAGGACAGTAACTGATGAGAATCAGCATATAAAACAACAAACTAAGCCCACTCATAAAAAAACGTATAAAAAGCCACCCAAAAAGTCACATAAAAAGCAATTTAAAGATAAGTCAGAAAAAATAAAAACCGGTATCGATAAGCTAAAAAGAGAATACAGTGATGAGAGAAATAAAGCTGCTTTTTCACATCTGAAAAAAGAGCTTTTTATCATTCTTAAAAGAATATGCCCAAGGAGGCTTAAGCTTACAATGGTTTATTCAACCGGCTCGCCGGATACAACAGGCATTTCATTAGGTATTTTAGCATGTTTTCCTGTCGGCTATACAAACAGATGGCGGATTACACCTGATTTCGAGAGTGAAAAGCCGTATGCAAAGGGCAGCTTTGATATAAAGGGGCATGTGATAGTAATAAGTATTTTAGCGGCAACACTTAGAATTTTATTTGATAAAAACTGCCGCAGATTATATAATAGGATAAGCAGATAGGAGGAAGATATTATGGCAGATAATAGTTTCAATAACACAGTAGAGTCACTTTTTAAGGGGATGGACAGCTTTATCACTACAAAGACTGTAGTTGGTGATGCGATTCATATAGGGGATACAATCATACTTCCGCTTGTGGATGTGTCGTTTGGAGTGGCAGCAGGAGCGTTTTCGGCAGAAAAGAAAAATAACGGAGCCGGCGGTATGGGCGGAAAGATTCAGCCAAGTGCAGTGCTCGTTATCCAGAATGGACAGACAAAGCTTGTCAATGTAAAGAATCAGGACGGTATGACCAAGATACTTGATATGGTGCCGGACATTGTAAGCCGCTTCTCGAAGGGGAAAAATGATGACCTTAATCTCGACGATGTAAAGGTAGATGAGGCAGAGGACGACAAGCAGGATTAATTTCATATATGAAAGCAAATAAAAAGGACATCCAAACGGATGTCCTTTAAAATTCAAAAGATTCAAAAATAAAGACTAAGCTCTCTCAACTTTGCCAGATCTTAAACATGAAGTACATACATATAACTTCTGTGGAACTCCATTGACCTTGCAAGAAACCTTCTTAATGTTTGACTTCCAAACATGATTTGATCTTCTATGAGAATGGCTGACATTATTTCCATAATGAACACCTTTTTCACAAATTGCACATTTTGCCATGATATTGCACCTCCTTGCATTTCACTAAGCTTACCATACTCTTAAGCTCACAACAAATGTATTCTATCAGATTAAAATAAAGAATGCAAGGATAAAATATAAAAATATTTGCTTTTTGTGAAAAAAAAGGTATAATAACATTAGCTACGTCACAATATGATGGAGGTATATATTATGAAGGGACAGATGGATACCCAATATGGACAAATTTTAATTGATACAGATGTTATTGCAACCTATGCAGGCTCTGTAGCTGTAGAGTGCTTTGGAATAGTAGGCATGGCAGCGGTCAACATGAAGGATGGTCTTGTAAAGCTTTTAAAGAGAGATTACCTGAACCATGGAATAAATGTAAAGGTAGATGAGAACAACGAAATTACCATTGATTTTCATGTAATAGTAGCGTATGGTATTTCAATCGGCACTGTTTCGGACAATCTTATCGAGACGGTTAAGTACAAGGTTGAGTCATTTACAGGAATGAAAATTGCAAAGATCAATATTTACGTTGAGGGCGTAAGGGTAATTGATTAAGGAGGACTACAAAAAGTGGAGATCACAAGCATTAATTCAAAGCTCCTTGCAAGGATGTTTCTTGCGGGAGCCAAGAATCTTGATTCAAAGAAAGACTGGATAAATGAGCTGAATGTATTCCCGGTACCGGATGGTGATACCGGAACAAATATGACAATGACAATCATGTCTGCGGCCAAGGAGGTCAGCTCGCTCACAAATCCTACCATGGCAGAGCTTGCAAAGGCTATTTCATCAGGCTCTTTAAGAGGCGCCAGAGGAAACTCTGGTGTTATCTTATCACAGCTTTTCAGAGGCTTCTGCAAGGTTATAAAGGAATACGACGAAATAGATGTCACTATTCTTTGTGAGGCATGCCAGAAGGCGGTTGAGACAGCTTACAAGGCGGTTATGAAGCCGAAGGAGGGAACTATCCTCACAGTGGCAAAGGGCGCAGCAGAAAAGGCTCTGGAGCTGTCAGACGAAACAGAGGATGTTGTCACATTTGTTGAAGAGGTTATAAAGCAGGCTGAGTATGTGCTTGACCAGACACCGGAGATGCTTCCTGTATTAAAGCAGGCAGGTGTTGTGGATTCGGGCGGACAGGGACTTGTTCAGGTATTAAAGGGAGCATATGATGCCCTTATCGGCAAGGAGATTGACTATACAATCGAGGGCGCACCAACAGGAGCAGCTCCTGCAAAGATTTCGGCTGAGACAGAGGCAGAGATTAAGTTTGGTTACTGCACAGAGTTTATTATTGTACTCAATGCGCCAATGTCAGACAATGAGGAGCACGCATACAAGGCATTCCTCGAGTCAATCGGTGACTCTATAGTCGTTGTAGCTGACGATGAGATCGTAAAGACTCACGTACATACAAACGACCCTGGACTTGCACTGCAGAAGGCACTTACCTTCGGTTCACTCAGCAAGATAAAGATCGACAATATGCGTGAGGAGCATCAGGAAAAGCTCATCAAGGATTCACAGAAGCTTGCAGCACAGCAGAAGGCTGAGGAAAAGGCTTATGAAGCTGCTCAGGCTGATGAAAAGACAAATAACGTGCCTGCAAAGGAAATGGGCTTTGTATCTGTTTCAATCGGAGAAGGCATGAATGAAGTGTTTAGAGGCCTTGGAGTGGACTATCTCATAGAGGGTGGTCAGACCATGAACCCTAGCACAGAGGATATGCTCAACGCTATCGAGCATGTAAATGCGAAGACAGTATTTATCCTGCCAAACAACAAGAATATCATCATGGCTGCAAACCAGGCTGTAGACCTTGTTGAGGATAAACAGATTATTGTTATCCCTACAAAGACTATCCCACAGGGTATCACAGCGCTTGTAAATTATATCCCTGACCACAGCGCCGAGGAGAATAAAGAGCAGATGATGGCTGAGATAGAAAATGTCAAGACAGGACAGGTGACATATGCAGTCCGCGATACTGAGATTGACGGAAAAACTATCAAGCAGAACGACTTCATGGGAATCGGAGACAAGAGCATTCTTTCTGTTGGAACAGACTTAAGGGCTACCACACTTGAGATGGTAGATGCCATGGTAGATGAGGATTCTGCGATTGTCAGCATCTATTTCGGAAGCGATTCTGATGAGGACTCAGCTAATGAGCTTGCGGCAGCAATCGAAGAGAAATATCCTGATGTAGAGGTTGAGGTCAACGATGGCGGACAGCCAATCTACTATTATGTTATTTCTGTAGAGTAAAGCCTTTTAAAGAATATAAATGATATTTATTATATTTAGGAGCAAATATGGATATAGCTTCACCGATTACCGCGGTTAAGGGAATCGGGGAAAAAACACAAAAAGCATTTGCTAAAATGGGAGTATACACCGTTGGTGATATACTCCTTCATTTTCCCCGGGATTATGTAAAGTTTCCGGAAATAACGGATATTGATGAACTGAATAATGTAAACGTAAGCAGCACCTATGCCATCCATGCTGTGATTAAAAAGGCACCTGTAGTGAAAAATACAGCGAGAATGCAGATTACATTGCAGGATATCGGCTCGCCCGGGCATATGATACAGCTGGTATGGTACCGTATGCCATACCTTAAGGCACAGCTTGTGCAGGGAAGACATCTTATATTTTACGGACATATTAAGCCAAAGGGCGGCAGATATGTCATGGAGCAGCCTGTGGTGTATGAGGTGCAAAAGTACGAGGCTATACGCGATACACTGCAGCCTGTGTATTCCGTGACAAGCGGTGTGACAAACAATCTGATAGTCAAGACGATAAAGGAGACTCTGTCACATGATACACTGCTGTCAGATTATCTGCCTAAGGATATAAGGCACAGATACGGCTTTTGCGAGTACAATTATGCCATGAAGCAGATACATTTCCCTGATGACTTTGACGCGCTTGTGGAGGCAAGAAGACGGCTTGTTTTTGATGAGTTTTTTCTCTTTATCATGGGCATGCGGTATCAGAATAAAAAGCAGCAGAAGGACAAAAATGAGTTTGAGTTTACGGATGATGCTTTTATAGACAGAATGATTGAGAAGCTTCCATATGAGCTGACAGGCGCGCAGAAGAAGACAATAGATGAGATAAAGCAGGATATTAAAAGCCCTTATGTGATGCAGAGGCTTATTCAGGGCGATGTGGGCTCAGGAAAGACGATTGTTGCTTTTCTTCTTATGGCGTGGGCGTCAAAATGTGGCTATCAGTCTGCCATAATGGCTCCGACGGAGGTGCTTGCAAACCAGCATTATGAGACGTTTTGCTCACTGGTTAGTCAGTTTGGACTTGACAGTCCTGTTGTGCTTCTTACCGGCTCCATGACGGCAAAGCAGAAAAGAGAAGCCTATGCGCGCCTTGAAAACGAGAAAAATGCGCTTATTATAGGCACTCATGCGCTCATACAGGAGAAAGCGGATTTTTCCAATCTGTCGCTTGTTATCACAGATGAGCAGCACAGATTTGGAGTGAAGCAGAGGGAGAGCTTCTCGGATAAGGGAAGAAAGCCACATATACTTGTTATGAGTGCCACTCCGATACCGCGTACTTTAGCAATAATCATATACGGTGATATGGATATCTCTGTCATAAATGAGGTGCCTGCAAAGAGGCTTCCGATCAAGAACTGTGTGGTTGGCACGGCGTTCAGGCCAAAGGCCTACAGCTTCATCGAGGAGCAGGTGAGAGCCGGCCATCAGGCGTATGTTATATGCCCTCTTGTGGAGGAAACCGAAAACTCGGAAGGGGAAAATGTCACAGACTATGCAAATGTGCTTAAAGCGGCACTGCCAAAGGATATCACTGTAGATGTGCTTAACGGCAGGATGAAGAGCAAGGCAAAGGATGAGGTGATGCAGCGCTTTGCAAATAATGAGTCGCAGGTGCTTGTGTCCACAACAGTCGTGGAGGTTGGTGTAAATGTGCCCAATGCAACTGTCATGATGATAGAGAATGCAGACAGGTTTGGACTTGCACAGCTTCATCAGCTAAGAGGCCGTGTTGGCAGGGGGGATGCACAGTCGTATTGCATTTTTATCAATTCGTCAAATTCAAAGAAATCAAAAAAACGTCTGGAGATACTAAATAAATCAAATGATGGCTTTTATATAGCAAGTGAGGATTTGAAGCTCAGAGGTCCCGGGGATTTCTTTGGAATCAGGCAGAGTGGAGACCTTGCATTTGCACTTGCGGATGTGTATCAGGACAGCGATGTGCTAAAGGAAGCATCTGAGATGGTGGATGAGGTGCTTGAAGCAGACCCGGCGCTTTGTACACAGGAAAACAGAATACTGAAAAAGAAAATGGATGAATTTGCAAAAGAACAATTAAAGAGGATGAATCTGTGATGAGCTTAAATGGCTAAAATAAAAGCTGATATAGCATGCAGGACTATGCATGTGTATATCAGCTTTTTACTTTAAGCGTTTTGGAATTGTTATGAAATTGTTATGAAATAAGTATAATCTGCTTACTCAATCTGCCTGATATCGGATATGTCCGGGTGAATCGTGAGAGAATAGTTTGTGTAATACACGACAAAGCCGGCTGCGGCACCGTTTGGCTTTTTGACATTTTTCTTTTGCAGATAGTCTATCTCTACCTTGTCGGCATTTTTGCCCTTTGAGTAGTAGCCTGCGAGCTTGCCGGCCTCCTCAAAGGTGCTGTCCGGCAGCTCTTTGTTTTCAGCTTTTACAATGACATGTGAGCCGGGCATGCCCTTGGCATGGAACCACCAGTCGTTTCCGGTTGCCAGCTTGAAGGTGAGCTCATCGTTCTGGTAGTTGTTTTTGCCAACGTACATATCAAAGCCGTCTGATGAGATATAGTGGAAGGGTTTGCTCTTTACCTTCTGTTTCTTTGAACCCTTTCCTTTTTTGATAAAACCGTATTCTATCAGCTCATCCTTTATCTGGACGAGGTCGTCAGCACTTAAAGCGATATCCAGTGAATTCTGAATTGATTCGAGATGGTCTATCTGACCTTTTGTTTCAAGAATCAGTTCATTCAATGCTTCGGCAGTACGTTTCATCTTTCCGTATTTGTCAAAGTATTTCTGCGCGTTCTCGGCAGGAGTTTTTGTGTTGTCGATAGGGATTTTGATGATTTTGTTGTCATCATAATAGTTTGCAGCTTCGAGAAACTTGTCGTCCGGTGTAAGTCCGTAGCCGAATGCGTTGATAAGCTCGCCGTACACCTTGTACTTTTCGCGTTTTTCGGAGTCCTTAAGCTGCTTCATCTGCAGGGAATATTTCTTCTGGTTTCGCTCCAGGAGGGTATTTACGTGTTTTCTCAGGTCGGCTGACTTTTGGCGTATACGTGTATAGGTGTTTCTCTCAGAGTAGTAAAGCTCTAAAACCTCTGATATGGATTCATATTTTGTGACCGTTAAATCGCTATACTGAGTCAGCTCTATTGAAGAAAATTCCTTTGGTTCATTGCCGTCACGCACGATATTCGGCGTAAAACGATTATTTTTTATGTCCTCCATCATCCATGTGAAGTTGCTTCCCAGGTGCAAAAGCTCATCGTGTGAGTAGGCAGCTACAGGGGAGTCCGCGTCAAGGCCTGCCCGGTGAGCCAGCTCATTTGCCACAAGGGGGCTGATGCCGGAAAAGGATGAGTAGATAGCCTTTGAAACAGTAAGCGGCTTTGCTGATATAATATCCGCAAACTGCTTCGAATCTACAGTCAGAGGATTATATTTATCCTCCTGTGTCGCGGGGATTTTGTAGGCTCTGCCCGGAAGCACTTCACGCACAGAGCTTACGGATGCGGGAATACGCTTGGCACTGTCTATTATCGTACCATCGGAGTCGGTAAAGATGATGTTTGAATATTTGCCCATCAGCTCGATAATAAGCACCTTGTGGCATAGATCGCCCATCTCGTTTAAGTGCTCGATTTCAAAGTTTATGATACGCTCCATGCCCGGCTGGTAAATCTTTGTGATGCGTCCGTTTGCTATATGCTTTCTTAAAACCATGCAAAATGTAGGGGCAGTGAGAGGGCTTACCTTATTGGTGGGTGTCAGGTAGATGAATGGAAGCGATGCACTTGCAGACATCGAAAGCCTGAAAGAGCCGTTTGAACCCTTTAGAGTAAGAAGCAGCTCATCTGCCTCAGGTTCTGCGATTTTACTGATTTTTGAGTTTAGTATCGTGCTGTTTAGCTCTGCAACTATATTTGAAATGACTATTCCGTCTAAAGCCATGATGTTC
>UMCR01023747.1_pt1 | contig 10126 bp, 5 predicted proteins | sample 1964301 | NCBI WGS metagenome assembly UMCR01 (sample SAMEA4835975, study PRJEB28245) | human gut metagenome | biome: gut microbiome; material: fecal sample | place: Denmark | collected 2008
CCAGTTTTTCCTGAAGCTGACGCTCCGGTTCATCAACTATACCTATGTTTACCCATATTTCACTTCCTGACTTTTTCTCTGACTGTTCATAAGCAATTGTTTCCGGAAGCGGTGGCATACATATACTTGGCAGCCTCTCTATACCTGTCTGCTCACAAAAATCTTTTATATAATCCACAACTGCTTCCAACTGTGTTTTGCTTTTCTGTTTTTTCTTCTTATTCTGATAAACAAGACTTCTTTTGCCAGAAAAATCCAACTCATAAATTGAAAATTCCTTATCTTCTTCCCCTTCTGATACAGCCGCTGCCCCACTGTATGCTGACTGTAGTAACTCGAATATTTCATTATTTCCAACTTGGAGATAAGCACGTCCTGGTTCCTTTATTTCAGCCGCCAATGGTGTTTTTAATACTTCATTACTATCCTCTTTTGATTGCACCTTCAAACACAGCTTAAACTTTGAATTTGACCATATTTGTCCATCTACAACTCCACTTGGTTTTTGAGTGGCCAGTATAAGATGAACCCCAAGACTTCGACCTATTCGTGCTGTACTAATAAGCTCCTTCATAAATTCAGGCTGTTCTGCTTTAAGTTCTGCAAATTCATCAACTATTATCACAAGATGTGGCAATGGCTCAGATACCTTATGCTCTTTATATAACTGAATATATTTATCTATGTGATTTACACCGGCCTCCGCAAAATAATTTTGCCGCTTCATAAGCTCTGCTTTGATAGATTTTAACGATCTCTGTACTTCATTTCCATCTATATTAGTTATAGCTCCAATCAGATGTGGTAAATCCTTGAACTGATTTACCATTCCTCCCCCTTTGAAATCAATTATCAAAAATCCAATCTCATATGGATGAAACAATGTAGCTGCTCCAAGTATAAATGTCTGCAAAATCTCGCTTTTTCCAGAACCCGTTGTTCCTGCCACAAGTCCGTGCGGTCCATGAAATTTTTCATGAAGATTCAGATACACTATTTCATCCTTAACATTTACACCAAGTGGCACAGCCATCGTCTCATATATCTTTGAATTTTCCCATCTGCTATCAAGATTCAATCCTTCCACTGAATTAACTCCAAGAAGTTCAAACAATGAAATATTTTTTCTCAATGCTCCTGCAAGACTGATTTCTTCACACTCTACCGGTGCCAGAATGCGGACTATATTTTCCATACTTTCATCATCTATACTCTCATACTCAAAGTATTTCTTATGCATCTTATTCTGCGAATCATATACCATGGCACTCTCATAATCAAATATATCTATGATATGACTACAGTAAAGTGGCAACAGTGAAAGCTTTGACTCAAAAAACAAAAATACTGTATCAAGTTCTGAAGCATGCTCTATAAACTTAGAAATTGGATGACTTTTTATTCCATAGTCTTCCATAACAACGACAATATTAAATCTTCCACTTGTATTTTCATCCTGTCTCAATGTCAGCTCTTTATAGAGATTATCGAACACCCTGTTTCTGCTTTCCTGATCACAAACTATATTTCGACATCCTCCGGTTCCCTGTATTGATTTTAGGTTTTTTAACCATTTGTATTTTTTTTCATCCTTATCTATCAATGCATAAAGATTAATATCTCCATAATATTGCCTACTTATTATATCCACTATTATATTTTTCATCATGCAATAAAGTGATTCTTCATTACCCACTATTCCAACAGCATTAGCATCCCTGAGACTCAATGTAAGAGGGGCTTTTTCTATATCTCTGTATTCATCGGCAACATGATTTGGAATACTACTCAATTCATCTCCAACCTCCAGCTTCTCCTGTTTCTTATAATTAATCTGACGTAATGACTCTACATTTCCACGTCCTAAGTACACTTCCAGAAAATCATGATCTGTTGGAATACGGTCAAACAAAGTTGTATCAAAATTTTCTATATGACTTATATCCTGTACTGTACTGTAATACTGATCATTTAGGCAATCCAGCTCCTCTCTTCGAATATTCTCAATTTCTTTACGTTTCTTTTCGATATATAATTTATAAGTATCTTGTCGTTCAATACAAGTCTTCTTATACTGCTTTTCTCTGTTTACAATACCAAATATTGATGTAAGTACACCCACTCCCATTGAACATACACTAAACATCATAAATGAACTACTTGATCCGCTCATTGTACCTTTAAGCAGCATCATCATTGCCATCATAAATACTGGTGGAAACAATGTTGTAATCAAATTTAATTCTGGCTTTTTAGGTACAGTTCCGGGTTCAAGTATATCTATCGGAGTCTCATCCATTTTCACCTGTATCCTGGTATTACGAATAAAAACAGGGTATGTTGTCTGTATACTCATACTTTCCGGTCTGACATCTACACCATTAGTTTTGATAACTCCATAATCAAAATAAATCTTTCCTCTATTGTAATATGCCATAAAATCACCTATCGATATAAAGTCATGATTATTTATCTTAGCGGATTTCTGTATTATTTTATCATTAACACATGTATCGTAATCACCACTATACTTTGATAGTATCGAATACATCATGCTTTTATCCATCTGCAATGCTATTCTTGCTGCCCTTCCATAAGCCCCCTGCAGCTGTATATGAGCATCCGGCGTATCTCCTATAATAAGAGGTGTTCCCGGAACTAAAGCTATTGACCATCCAAAATTATCCATTTTCATTATCTCCTGAATATAATTGATGAACCATTTCTGATTCCAAAATCTGCAAGTGTCCTGTTCCCTTTTAAAAATGCTATTGGATATTCACATGCCATATAACACTCTGTAGTATTATTCTCATCTAAATTTAAATCATATGCTCTTTTTAATGCTATTATTAAAGTATTTGCAGATATATTTAGGGGTATCTCCAATTCGTGTGTCTGTCCCCTGATTTCGTCTATAAAATTTACTATTTTCTTTTCATTCTCATCCATTTTCGCACTCCAATACTTTTCTATTCATTAAATATAAATTCCTCATTAGCTAACATCAGACAGTCTCCCGGTAATATCTCTGTTTCCTGCCCCGCCTTTATTATCCTTCCATTGATAAATGTGCCATTGGTAGAATTTTGGTCCATTACATAATAACGTCCGTTTCGCGTGGTTATCACTGCATGCACCCTGCTGATATTCGTATTGTCTGCTACCGCATAATCTGACTTTTCCGGATTCTTTCCCAGCACAAACGATGGTTTGCCAAGCTCTATCTTTTCACCTGTTACCTGCCTTGTAAGACTTGCAAAATGATAGTTCACCGGTTGCATCTGCTGTATCTGTTGTATCTGTTGTACGGATATGCCATCATCAGACAACACTGTAGTTCCATCCATGCTGCCCTGCATTACCTGCTGCATTATCTGTTGCTGCATTGTCTGTTGCTGCATTATCTGTTGCTGCATTGTCACTGCTTTGTTTTTCAGCACGTTCACAACTGCACGCTCTTCGCGTGAGATATATTTTTCTATTGCATTGCCGTTGAAGCCATGGAAGCTTCTGACATAATACATAAATCTGGATATATAATTCGTATCCTCATTGATAACAGGTGTCATTGTATAAATTATGTTTTCTATAAACCCGACAATATCTGCACTTTCCTGTCCTCCTACTATCGGAAAATATATAAAGTACATCTCTTTTGTCATCTCGTTTATGTATACGTCATCCATATTAAAACGAACACTGTTTACGTTCAGTCCGTTATTGTATACATCCTGAACCATTATTACTATCTGCTCCATCATGAAAAAGAAATCATATTTGCTTACGGCTTTTTTCAATCTATCGGTAAGATTTATATTTGCAGGGCACGTATATGTGACACTGTCTTTTTTTGTTTTTGTCACATGCATGATTCCACATGGTTTTATTCTGGCTATCTGGCTTAGTTCGGTTTCATTTATTCTTTCCTTTCGTCCTGCCTTCATCATGGCAGTAACGGTCGATTTTTTTATGCTTACTTTTAATTTAGACATTCGCTATTTTCCATTCCTTATGAGATACATTCTGTCGTATGTAAAAATTCTATTTTCTTTGTTACTTCGAACCTGATATTGGTTTTTTGCAGCTTTTCGGTTATATCTTCCAATACTGTGGTTTCATCCTGCAATACTTCTGTCGGTGCATCCAGCACAGTAGTTTCATCTATATTTTGTGTATATCCCGGCTTTTTCTTATTCTCCCCTGCCAGGTTATATGACGGTGCTATCGGACCGGACGATGTTATGTCAATATGTCCCGCTGTCTGCTTTTGTACAATTGCTGCAATTCCTTTCCGGGCAGATTTTCCGGTAAGTGCACCTATGACCTTAGGTATTTCAAGCACTATAAGTATGACTATTGAAGCTATAAGCATTATGGCAAATGCGGTGAAGGATACGTAAAATATCATCCTGTACTGATTATAAGTCATCTTTGTTTTCCTCCTTCACGCTCTGTGCCTTCTCAATTGTTTTGTCTATATTATCCTGCAATCCTGTTATTTGCTCGCGCATTATGGATTTATCCAGCTTTTCTGTTTTGTCCTTTATTGTCTGTAATAAATCCATAACTTTATCCTTATCTGTCACTGCTATAAATGATGTGATATTTGTGTCAACTATATCATCTATCTCATTCCATACCTGAATCTTTGCGTCTAAGCTGTCAAAATCCTCTGATTTTGCATATAGCTCATTTATTTGCTTCCATAGCTTTTTGTATTCTTCATATGTTTTTTCTGTCTGTTGTATCTTTGCTCCATCATACTGGCTAATCAATGTCAGACAATCTGATATCTCACAGTATATTCCTGCCTCCGGATGATTCTCCTTTACTTCCTTGAACCACTGCGCCGCACTGGAGTATCTGTCTTTTTCCACATTGATTTCGTAGTAGAATAAAAAGCTTTCACCAATCTTATAGCATACATCCTCATATCCCTTTGGATTTTTTTCTTTCAGCTTTGCCATGACATCATATGTATGCACCCGGCCATTGTGGTCCTTGCAATCTATACCTACCATCAGCCTGTTCAATATCTGCGCCTCATCCCTGTCCAGCACAAAATCGTCTGTCAGTTTGTCATTCAGCTTAAGATATGCCTCCGTCCTTGTCGGGTCGGTGACTATAGCCGTGTAATATCCATTGTCATAATTGTCATAGGTATCCGCTTCTTTTAATATGCTATTATAGTTTTCATTTTTTTTGTGTTCTGCCGCACAATAGCTTAATACTGTGCTTGTTCCAAGCAGCATCGTCAAAACTGATGTGGTGATAAATACCGCAAGCTTTCTCTTTAGATTCTTCCTATACATGTCATCAATCTCTGTATAGTGCTCAAGGTCATACATCAGCTCAGCTGCGCTCTGATATCTGTTGTTTGGATCCGGCTGTGTACACTTTGTAATAATACGTTCAAGACCACCTGACAATGTTGGGTCAATTTCTCTGATCGGCCTTATTTCGTAAGGTGGCTCACAGGGATTCATTCCCGTAACAAGATGATACATTGTGGCTCCCAGACAATATATATCTGTTCTCGCGTCTGTCTGCCCCATTCCACCAAACTGTTCCGGTGCAGCATATCCCATCGTGCCAAGACATGTCGTATCCTCTATGTTATTTTCCTTATATTCCCTTGCTGTTCCAAAATCTATAAGCACCACATTTCCATCAGGCTTTAGCATTATGTTTGCCGGCTTCATATCACGATATATGATTGGCGGGTTCTGTGAGTGCAGATACCCAAGAACGTCGCATAGCTGTTTGGCCCACTTTATCACATTTTTCTGCGACTGGGCTCCGTACTCCTGCAATGCTGTCTTGAGAGAATTTCCCTCTATATAATCCATTACGATAAGGAATCTGTCATCCTCATCTATGACATCGACAATATCAGGAAGACTGGGATGGCTCAGTTTTTTGAGCATATTGGTCTCCGCAACAAGACTTTGCTTTACCACCTCAAAATCCTTTACTCCATCCTTTCTGACCTCTTTTATTGCCCACTGTTTGTTTGCCCTTTCATTCATAGCCAGGTACACAACGCTCATTCCGCCGTGTCCAACTTCGTTTAGTATCTTGTATTTTCCGTCAATTAAAGAGCCTATTTCAAGCATCTGTTCCTCCTACTGTGCCTTTATGAGCGCTGCTGTTATATTATCGCGCTCTCCTCTTTGCATGCTTAGTCTGATGAGCTGCTCCAGTCTGTCGTGCATATTCTGCCCATCTACAGTTGCTGCCGTTTTCAGCATCTCATAGATTTCCTGTTCTGATACCTCATGCCTGAAGCCATCTGAACAAAGCAGAAGTGACATTCCATTTTTCATTGCCCCGGTCCTGTACTCCGGCTTTACTTCTGCTGATGCCCCGACACACTGCAGCAGTACATTCCTTCGCGGATCTCTCATAGCCTGCTCCTGTGTCATATTTCCATTCATAATTTCCCGCTGTACATATGTCTGGTCTGTCGTAAGCCTTTCTATATGGTCTGAAAGGCTATATATTCTGGAATCGCCCACGTTTATAATGTAGTAGGCTTTTTGCGTGACAAGCAGCGCTACCACTGTTGTTCCCATGTTTACTGCATGTGCTTTGCCATATGCTTTTATTTTTTCGTTCTGCTGCTGTATTACTTCATCCCACTGTCTTTCCAGAATCAGACTGTCAATATCCGGGTTCGACGATTTGCAAAGCTCAGGCAGCTGCTCGTCACTCCATCTGTCAAATGCTCTGACTACAGTGGCACTGGCCAGCTCACCCTTCGATAAGCCGCCCATGCCGTCACATAATACTGCAAATGCCATGTCTCCTTTGCATGTTGAGAAGCACTTTACCAGCAGACTATCCTGATTAGTTTCTTTTACGATTCCTCTGTCCGTGTCAGCTGCTATTTCAAATCTCATACTCACTCCTCCCAGAATTCAAAATCTTCGTTGCCAAGTCTGCCTTGAAGGGCATGCGCTTTCGCGCATGCCACAGACATTGTTGTTTTTCCCACACCACCACATGGTAATGTAAATACATAGGTAATTATCTTATTGCTCATCATTGTCTTTCTTTTCTTTCATCTTTTTTCTCATATAATAAACGATTATCAATATCGCAATTATAAGTACAAATAATAATATTGCTCCAATTATATATACTGCCTTATCATTGTTTGTTTCTACTGATTTGACATCTGACGAATTTGATTCCATAGGTACATCATCTTCGACAATCTCTGTATCTGCTTCTGTATCCTTACCATATATTTTTTTCACTTTATTGGTCTTTCCACCTTCGTCAACAGAACAGTCTGCACACTCTACCATAAGCCTTGAATCACCGTCTTTTGCAGAGAGCACCTCCTTAGGTACTTCAAACTCTATCTTTCCGTCATGCTTGTCCAGATAGTCAAGCATATCGTCTCCCGACATTTCCTTGATAACCTTTTTTTCTTTGTCATCCTTGCCCACTACAGTAATCTTTACACGTCCAAGCTTTCCGCCATCATCCTTCGGCATCAATACTGCATTCTTTGAGCCAATATAGTTTTCATTGTTTTTATCTACACCTGTCAATGTATATGTAGGTGCTGTCTTGTCCACAATAAATTCAATATTTACACTCTTCACATCACTGTAGGCAACTGAATCTGCTTTGTCCTTTGTCTCCACAACGATATTGTACTGACCCTCTTTTTCAAATACCGCATTTGATATCACATATTCGTACTTATGCCAGCCATCGCTTTCACTTACATTATTCACACTGAAGTCTGTTCCCTGCTTAAGTGCTTTTCCATTTACTTTGACAGTACAGCTGGTAACTTCATCCGGATTTATCTCTCTGACTACCACATCATGGTATACCTTCTGCACATAGTAATCCTTTACAAGCTTCATCGTATTGTCATCCAGCGAGAAGATTGAACCGCCTTTGTTTATGGAGAAATCCATCAATTTTTCTCCCTGCCCTGCAGTCTCTGTCACCTGCTTTCCGCCTGCATCTATAATATTGACTGTTTCATAAGAATTTCCGGCCTTATCCTGTGCATGGCATGTCAGTGAATACACTCCATCCTCATTGAGATTTCTAAACTCTACACGTTGTCCGTTTGTAATTGATATCACATTTCCGGTAATCGTTTTTCTTACGAATCTGCTATTTTCATATACCTCAACTGTAAGCACCGGTGAAAAGTATTCAAGATTAGTATCTGTGCACTCTATTACAAATGACATATTTCCTGAATTATTGTTTACTGAGCCCGGGGTTACTCCGTTGATTGTTACAACAGGCTTTGTCGTATCTATGCAGAACTCCTGCTTTGCAAGGTCTTTTGCCTTATTGCCGGCTTTGTCTGTATATGCAAGTGACCATGTATATGTAGCATCCGCATCAAAGCTTAATGTTGCCGTATGTATATCACCATTATCTGACCAGCTTCCAAATGCCGGTGCTGCTACTGATTTTCCTGCATCCTGCGCAGTCATGCTCAGTGCTATTCTGCTTGTATCAAAATTGTGCTCTGTGATTGTCACAGTTGCTGTTCTCTTTTTATTATAATAGTTTCCGTTTGATGCACTGTTGTTATCATATACTACCGAAATAACAGGTGCTGTCGTATCAATTGTAAATTTTGTCGGTGCAAGCGAATTTGCATAATCCACTCCTGCTGCGGCATTTCCCGCAATGTCTTTTACTCCGATTCCAAATGTGTAATCGTCATCATGTCCGTAATATATTGTGGCAACATGTACTGTATCATCACCGTTACCGCTTCCACCTTCTGTGCTCCAGTCTGAAAGAGCAGGTGCCTTACCTGCTGCGGCTTTTATTTCCGCTGCTACCTTTGATGCATCAAAGTTACGCTCTGTTACTTTTACGGTTGCTGTTCGCGGTGCTTTGAAGTATGCTGTGTCTCCAAATGATGTATCTGCACTGTTATTGTCATAGCTTACCTGCACTGTTGGTGCTGTTGTATCTATTTTTATGTATTTTGTTACTGTGTATGCCGTTCCTGCATTGTCTGTTGCGGTAACATCTATACGCACTTCATTACTGTTGTTTGAAGCCGCGCTTATGTCAAATTGCTCTGTTACATGATTTTCCAGATCTTTTAAGCCCGCTGCTGTCTTATCATAGCTATATAATGTTCCATCCTGTGTCGTCTGTCCCATATTTGTTACCGTATAGTTTACGCTCTTTATTCCTGATGCAACTCCTGTGGCATTCTCATCTGATACCTCTATACTTACCGGCACATCTGCACTGTACACTCCTGATGCTGTCTCAGGTGTGATGACTGATATTGCCGGTGCGCATGTATCAACTACCAATCCATTTGTGCTGATATATGAAACATTACCGCTTAAATCTGTAACCCTGACATATACCACGCAGTTTTTGTTCTCGCATTCTATCGGTTCACTGAAGGTGCCATCCTCATTAAGGCTGTCAAGTGTCTTCCAGTCAGCCTCCTGAATACTGTCTACGTCAATTATTGCATCCTCTGCTGAAACGAAATACTCTGCTGACTTGATGCCGCCATGCTCATCTCCAAGCTGTCCGGCAATATTGACCTTCTTGGCAGCAAATCTTGAAATCTCATATTTGTCTTTTGGCAGCAATAAATCCCACACGGTATCCATGCCTGTTGAAAGTCCGTCAAACCTGATATTTCCTGTCGGCGACTGTACGTCAATTACAAACTCTGCTGATTTGTCTCCTTCTATCTCAAATCCATTATCTGAATTACCACACAAATCTTTTGCACTGACACTCAGCTCATACTTGTGTCCTGCATTGAATACGAGCTGCTTACTGTAAACAGCTTCTGCTCCCTCGCCTGTCTTTACCCAGTACGACTTTTCAGACCATGCATCTGACTGTGTCTGTTCATTTCCATCAACCTTTACATTGATTTTTGTTTCATCTGGGTCAAAGAAAAGCTCATTCTCTTTTACCGAAATGGTTGCAATCCTGTTTTCCCTGTAATACTCAGTGCCTTTTACACTGCTGATGCACTGTGGATCCGGCTGCTCAGGTGTACCATATGTCACTGTTATTGCAGGCGCTGTCTTGTGAATATAAAATGGCTGGCTGCCGCTTGCTGTCAAATCCACTACAGTCACGTTTC
>UMCR01004275.1_pt1 | contig 10090 bp, 9 predicted proteins | sample 1964301 | NCBI WGS metagenome assembly UMCR01 (sample SAMEA4835975, study PRJEB28245) | human gut metagenome | biome: gut microbiome; material: fecal sample | place: Denmark | collected 2008
AAAGAGTTACAGCCGGGAGAATGTTTGGTGGTAAACCGTAGGGGAAACATACACACAGAACAAATCCTGCCACCTCGAAATTACAGCGCCTGCTCATTCGAACGTATCTATTTTTCAAGAGGGAGCGATATCGATATTTATAAAGAACGGAAAGAATTAGGTCGATATTTGACTTCTCAAATATTGGAAAGCATTGATTATGACTTGGAGCATACTGTATTCTCATTTATTCCGAATACGGCCGAGGTCGCTTTTTATGGTATGCTCGAAGGTCTGAATAATTATTTGAGCGAGCAAAAATTCTATATGTTACGCAATGCTACTGCTCCATTAAACGACAGTGAGTTAAAACATATACTTTCACTCAAAGTGCGTTCTGAGAAAGTCGCCATCAAGGATATAAAACTACGGACTTTCATCGCCGAGGGAGATACAAGAGACGATTTGGCTGCACATGTATACGATATTACTTATGGAACAGTACAAGCGGACATCGATAATTTGGTTATTATAGATGACAGTATTGTTCGCGGCACGACATTAAAACAAAGTATTATAAAAATATTGGACCGATTGCATCCCAAAAAGATAATCATCGTGTCGTCTTCTCCCCAAGTTAGATTTCCAGATTGTTACGGCATCGATATGTCCCGAATGGGAGAATTTATCGCTTTCAAAGCGGCAATAGAATTACTGAACGACAGGGGAATGCAGCATATCATCGAAGATGTATACAACAAATCCAAAGCACAGCAAAATTTCCCCAAAGAACAGATAACCAACTATGTAAAAGAAATTTATGCACCTTTTACCCAAAAGGAAATATCGAAGAAAATAGCACGAATGTTAACTTCGGAAGATATTACTTCACAAGTGGAAATCATCTATCAAACATTAGAAGGGTTGCATCAAGCTATTCCTAACCACCCGGGTGACTGGTATTTTTCAGGAAACTATCCTACTCCCGGAGGAAACAGATTAGTCAATAATGCTTTTATAAATTTCGTTGAGGGAATAGACAACAAACGACAGTTATAAATAGATTCAGACAAACGGAAATAAAGCAGGATAAAATAGAAAATTATCCTGCTTTATTCCACAGTGTGCAAAAATATGTTATTATTTATACGGATTATAAATAATATACACAGAAAATAGAATAGAAATCGGAACAAATTACGAAATTTGCAATCGAAATTAACACGATAAAATTTTTAGTATGCGATTGTCCGATTTGCAAACAGGAGATAAAGCTGTTGTTGTTAAGGTATTAGGCTATGGAGCATTTCGAAAACGAATTATCGAGATGGGGTTCGTTCGGGGACAAACGGTGCTTGTCGAATTGAATGCTCCATTGAAAGATCCTATTAAATATAAAATAATGGACTATGAAATCTCCCTAAGACGCAGTGAGGCTTCATTAGTCGAAGTTATTACTCCCGAAGAAGCGAATCAACTCGAAAATCGACAGGGAGAAAAAAACAAACTAAATGTAGAAAGTTGGAAAACCGAGGAAGACGACTGTATAGAAAGAGCGCTTACCCAAAGTAGTAAAACAATAAATATAGCTTTGGTCGGAAATCCCAACTGTGGAAAAACATCTTTATTCAACGTTGCCTCCGGTGCACATGAGCATGTGGGCAATTATAGCGGCGTTACGGTCGATGCCAAAAAGGGATTTTTCGAATATAAAGGTTATCACTTCAACATATGCGATTTACCGGGTACATACTCTCTTTCGGCCTATTCTCCGGAAGAGCTATATGTTCGCCGTTATTTAAAAAATGAAATTCCCGATGTTATTGTCAATGTAGTCGTAGCTTCCAATTTGGAAAGGAATCTATATTTGACCACAGAATTAATAGATATGGATTACCGCACGGTGATTGCTCTGAATATGTTTGATGAATTGGAGCAAAGCGGCGGAAAAATCGACTATAAGCATTTGGGAAATATGATTGGAGTTCCTATTGTGCCCACCGTATCACGCTCTGGGAAAGGTGTAAATCAACTATTCGATACCATTATCGAGGTATATGAAGGCCGTGATGAGTCGGTTCGTCATGTTCATGTCGGTTTAGGGAAAGTAATCGAAAACAGTATTACCCCTCTAAAAGACTTATTAAAAGAAGATCCTACTTGTAACCGGGAATTCTCTCCTCGATATTTAGCGATTAAGATACTCGAAGGAGATACGGAAGTCAAGCGAATGCTGGAAGGTTCCGAGTCCTATCCCGAATTGATGGATATCCGCAATGCAGAAGTCGAGAAAATAGAAACAACGCTTAATGAAGACATAGAGTCGGCTATTGCCAATGAAAAGTATGGATTCATATCGGGAGCTTTGGCGGAAACATATAGACCGGGAGATAAAGAGGAAGCGAAAACGACTCGTATTATAGACTCTTTCGTCACAAATAAACTATTCGGATTTCCTATATTTATTTTCTTGATGTGGCTGATGTTCGAGGCGACCTTTTCCATCGGGGCATATCCTATGGAGTGGATCGAAAATGGAGTCGCATGGTTATCCGAAATTATAGGTAATTATATGCCTTCTGGACCATTAAAAGATCTATTGATCGATGGTATTCTCGGAGGAGTAGGAGGGGTAATAGTTTTTCTACCTAACATTTTAATACTCTATCTGTTTATTTCGTTCATGGAAGACTCAGGATATATGGCTCGGGCCGCTTTTATCATGGATAAAATCATGCACAAAATAGGGTTGCACGGAAAATCTTTTATTCCTCTTGTTATGGGATTCGGGTGTAATGTGCCAGCCATTATGGCGACCCGGACTATCGAGAGTCGTAGCAGTCGATTGATAACCATTCTTATAAACCCATTTATCTCGTGTAGTGCCAGAATACCTATTTACATTTTGTTGGTAGGTACTTTTTTCCCTCAATACGCTAGTCTGGTATTTATAGGACTGTATTTATTCGGAATTATTGTTGCGGTTATTACGGCCAAATTGATGCGCCGTTTCTTCTTTAAAGTAGATGAAACACCCTTCGTCATGGAATTACCACCATATCGTATGCCGACAGCGAAAGCTACTTTTCGCCACATGTGGAATAAAGCCGAACAATATCTACGCAAAATGGGTGGGGTTATATTAGTTGCCTCTGTCATCGTGTGGTTTTTAAGTTACTATCCACGTCCCAAAGCCTCTTATGAAAGAGAACTTACTCCTCATGAGCAAATGGAACAACAAAGCAATTCTTATTTAGGGAAAATAGGCCAAGCTGTTACCCCCCTTGTGAAACCACTGGGCTTTAATTGGAAAGTAACGACTTCTTTACTTTCTGGGACAGCAGCCAAAGAATTGGTGGTAAGCACACTCGGTGTATTATATTCCGAAAGCGATGCCGACGAAACCATATCTTTGTCTCAAAAAATATCACAACCGAATCCTGTTACGGGAGTTCCCGATTTCACACCGTTAGTAGCGCTTTCCTTTATGGTATTTGTATTACTGTATTTCCCGTGTATCGCCTCTGTCATAGCAGTAGCCAAAGAAGCGGGAAGTTGGAAATGGGGGGCATTTACGGTGTTATACAATACAGGAGTAGCTTGGATCGTTTCATTCTTAGTCTATCAAATAGGACTACTAATTATTTAGTATGGATAAACAAACATTTTTGTCGTCTTATGAAAAAGACGGATATCAGGTCATTGATTCATTTATATATGACGATATAAAAATATTTTTAGAGAGAAACAAACCTCGTAAAAATCATATAATTTGGATCGTTTTCATAAGCGGGTTCTTCATACTGTTTTTTATAGGATTCGCTATGGGAAAACTCTGGTCCGATTCGTTATCTTTCTCACAATTCGGGATACAGATATTGAAATGTGTCGTATTTTCTATTCTGGGTTGTGCTCTGATAATTCCGGTACATGAATTTATTCATTGGATTGCATACAAAAAAGAGGGTGCTAATGATGTACGTTTTGGAGCCATCTGGAAGTCATTTGTGTTTTATGCAGCTGCACATAATTTTGCGGCCGATTATAAAACTTTTCGACGAATAGCTCTCGCACCCTTTTATATCCTATCGGTATTATTGATACTATTACTTTTGTCACCAGTACCTTTATGGGGAAAAATCTCGATCGCCGCAATATTATTGTTTCACATCGTTTCTTGTTCTGGAGATTTATCTATGTTATCTTATATGAAGCGATACAAACGCCGTAATGTTATTACCGTCGATGATATCGATAACCGTTTTACTTATTTTATGGAAAAATAAATTATGAATTCAACGATTCAATCTTTAATAGTAGGTGTTATCCTCTTAATAGTTGTATTTTATGTTATACATAAGATATTCAAGATGGTACGAAATCGCAAGGCGCCAACTTCTGCTTGTTGCGGGTGTAACAAGCCTTGCAAGGTCGAAAAAACAGATAAGAAAAGATAGAAAAAAATAAGCTCGAATATTGGAAAATAGAAAAATATAATATACCTTTGCACTCGCAATCACTCAAAAGAATAAAGGTTCCTTGGCCGAGTGGTTAGGCACCGGTCTGCAAAACCGTTTACGGCAGTTCGATTCTGCCAGGAACCTCTAAAAAAGCTCACTGCAAGTGAGCTTTTTTATTTTTTAATCAATCCCAAAAACGCCAAGCGAATCGTTTTATATCTACATATCCCTTTGGTGTAAACGATATTCCTTCTCGGGATAATAGTTCTTTCTGCTCAATCCAGTCGGGGACAAGTCGTCCTTGACAATTAACGACCCGATGACAAGGGATATTCAGGTTTTTAGGAACAAGTTTTAATGCTCGTCCTACCAAACGGGCATGCTGGGGATACCCCATTAAAACAGCGATACTTTTATAAGTTATCACTGTTCCTGATGGAACTTGACTAACTATGTTATATACTTGTTCGTAAAAATTGTCGGTAACACAAGACATAAGCGTGGCTATAAATCCTTATACAAAGGAATATCGGGTAAAAATGTATAGCTATTGGTGGTATAATTTATATGGCAACAATAATGTTTCATACCATTAGAAACAAACAAATAGCTCACTTGCAATACAAGATTATAGCGAACGATCTGATCGAAAGTTTTTTGTGTAATCTCGACATGAGGCGCTTTATATTCCGCTATACACAATGGATTCCCGTTTCGATCATAAACAATCGTATCACATCGGCGATTACATTTGTTGAGAGTCAAAGAAATTTCATTCCCGATTAACCCGCGAGGAAATTTTTTTTGATTAACAAGGTAAGCAACAAAATGTTGCCTGACCCATTCTTCGGGAGTCAAGGTTACATATCGCCTTCTCAATTCGTCGAAAATAAGAATCTTATCTTTTTCTTGTTTTACTTTATAGGGATACGGCGGTAGATTTAACTCGATCATCTCATATTTGATATTTGTTCTTTCTAATTATTTCTGTAAATTTACTCCAAAATTACATATTTATGAAGACAAAGCAAGAAATTGTCGAGAATTGGCTACCCCGATATACCCAAAGACCCGTTAAAGATTTTACGAAGTATATATTATTGACAAATTTCTCTAAATATGTCGAAATATTCGCTACCCATTTTCATGTTCCTATTTTAGGTGAGGACAGTAATATGCCTAGTGCATCGGCCGATGGGGTGACGATAATTAATTTCGGAATGGGTAGTGCCAATGCCGCTACGGTTATGGACTTATTAAGTGCCGTAAAACCAGAAGCCGTATTGTTTTTAGGTAAGTGCGGCGGTATAAAAAAGGTAAACAAATTGGGCGATTATATTTTACCGATAGCAGCCATTCGTGGGGAAGGAACATCGAACGACTACTTTCCACCAGAAGTCCCGGCATTGCCGGCTTTCATGTTGCAACGGGCAGTTTCCACAGCTGTCAGGAATCACCATCGAGACTACTGGACCGGAACGGTTTACACGACTAACCGTCGGGTATGGGAGTTTGACGATAATTTCAAAGACTATTTACGTCGCATACGTTGTATGGCTGTCGATATGGAAACAGCCACATTGTTCTCGGTTGGATTCGCAAATCAGATTCCGGTAGGAGCATTGTTGTTGGTTTCAGACCAGCCGATGATTTCAACGGGAGTTAAAACAGAAGAAAGTGACAAAAAAATCACGCGAGATTTCGTAGAAGAACATGTATTGATAGGAGTGGAGGCTCTAAAATTGATCATAGATAAACGGACGACGGTGAAACATTTGAGATTCGACGAGGAGTAATTATGGCTAAAAAAGATACCAATCAGCACCTTGCCATTTTGCAAGACATTCGCAACAAAGTATTCAACCCCGTTTATTTACTCATGGGCGAGGAGTCGTATTATATCGACTTAATCTGTGAGACAATCATCGAAAATGCCTTGAAAGACTCGGAAAGGGATTTTAACCAAACCATTTTATACGGAGCCGATATCGACGATTTCGCCATAGTGGTCAATGCAGCAAAGCGGTTTCCCATGATGGCTGAACGACAATTGATTGTTGTTAAGGAAGCCCAAAATATCAAAGGGGTAGATAATCTTCTATATTATTTACAAAAACCGCTGATGAGCACAATCTTGGTCATTTGTCATAAAAATGGCTCGCTTAAAAACAAGAAGGTTGTCGCCGGCATTGAAAAAATAGGAGTAGTATATGAATCGAAAAAATTATATGACAATCAGTTACCGGCATTCATAAACAACTACGTAGTAGCGAAGAAACTGTCGATCGACCCCAAAGCAGCTTCTATGATGGCCGATTTTGTCGGGAATGACCTAAGTCGGCTTAGTAGCGAACTCGACAAATTATCGATTTCACTTCCGGAAGGGAGTCTTCGCATTACCCCCGAAATCGTAGAACGTAATGTTGGCATCAGTAAAGATTTCAATAATTATGAATTGCTAAATGCAATCATCACCCGGAATATATTAAAAGCGACTCAAATCATACAATATTTCGAACAAAATCCCAAGAACAATCCGCTGGTTGTCACGATAAGTGTATTATTCAATTTTTTTTCAAATCTAATGCTATGCTATTTTTCGACAGACAAGTCGGAGAATGGAATTATGAACGAACTGAATCTAAGGTCTTCTTTCCAATCCAGAGATTATTTGACAGCCATGCGAGCTTACAACGCATATAAATGTATCGACATTATCGCATTGATACGCCAGTATGATGCTCGCTCTAAGGGTATCGGCTCAGGAGCTTCGAGTAATGACGGAGACCTGCTTAAAGAATTGGTTTTTAAAATAATGCACTGATTAAAAGTGATATAAATATCCCAGTGATACTGTTATTATTTGGCTGTGGGAAGCCGCGAATACATCTTTCTTTCTGTTTTTGAATATATCTCCCAATCCATAATAGTATCGGCCTTCCAATACGATGCCATGTGTTTTCTTTATACGAAACTCAATACCTGCTCCTGCGGTAATACCATAATCAAATCGATGGGCTATATCCATCGTATATATTTCTTTTACCTTACTTTTTTGGCTGAACTCAGGCAAATTATAAATGTCAAAATTGCTTTTATAACTATCCCCCAATAAAAGTCCGATTTGAGGCCCCGCATTGACAAATCCACGCACGACACGATTGCCAAAGAAAAAATGAGTCAGAAATGGAATTGTCACATAATTCAACGTATGAGTATAGGTATAGGGATCTTCTTCAAAAGTTTCGTTCCAACCGCACTGAGTAAAATTGATTTCAGCAATTAACCCGAAAAATTTTTCTTCGATATAACGAACCGATACCCCGCCGGTGTAACCCAAAAGTAGCGATTGTGTTACAGTAGGAGTAAACGAAACTCTCGAAAGGGTCGTTCCACCCTTTACTCCCACTGTAAATTCAGGTTGATAATCACTTCTCTGTGCCAATCCTGATTGCAGAGACACAACTGCTATAACAAATAGTATGTATCGCAAAAGTTTCATCGTTTAGTCTCTAATTTTCCTGATTGTGAAATTAGGTGTAAAATTGATGAAATAAAAAGATTTATTGATAAAGCCACTCCAATTGTTTACACGCTGAAATGAAAAATCGGTTTGTATGCGATCGATCGAAGGCCGAATATCCTGTGACGCAAAATTCTTCCCATGTTCCCGTATAGCCGAAAGAAAATATATTCCGGTATCGAATCCTAATAAAGCATATTGAGGGCTGGCATTTATCATATCCTTATTATACCAATAAAGGAATCGTTTGTGAAACGTCTTAGTATCTTCCTCGAACGGATTGGCATAGAACCGGGAATATAAATAAGTATTTAGTTTATAAAATTCGTTCAGATATTCAGGAACCTGTGTCAGCCATTCCGGATATCCGAAAAGTGCAATATCCAAATCTGCTCTTTTTTCTTTCAACGATTCAATAGGAGCTACAATTAAAGAAAGAACCTTCTTTTTGGCCGAGGTAGGTACAAATACAATCCCGCTTGCATCTGCCAATATAGAATCTTGATCTAATAGGTTCAACTCATTACCGAACTTTATTTCGTGATAAGCGATATGAGCTCGATCCAACTCTTCTTTCAGACCGCCGATAAAATCTCTTTTGTCGGGTTCTTCCGGTGTATGAGATAAAAATACGACTTTCCGATTCCCCAAATAACGGATAAATCTGTCCGCAGCTTCTGCATATAAATAGGAATGGGGAATATTGGTTTGGAATACTTTTGCATTGTGCGAAACCTCCTCGTTTTTAAGCGAAAAAGTATTAACGACATTTATATCGTTGGCTAGTCCGAAATCAGCGATTAATTTTATATGACTATCATTTTCAGGAGCGATAATCAAGTCCATTTCTTTTAATATCGGATCTGAAAGAATACGACGAACGGTTGATTCGGACTCTTCGGAATCATACGCATATACATTGATAGAGGCCCCTTGACGTTTAAGACTGTCTACCGCCATTAAAAATCCCTGATAATACTCGGTATATAAACTGGCTTTCGTATCGGGAGACGACTGTCGCAACATGAACGGAAGTATAACTGCGACATTGATTACCCCCTTCTTGTCGCTTTTATATAACTTATTGTATATATTATTGATTTCTGCACTCGTGATAGGATTTTCCGCAGTAACGGTATTATACTCTATTCCTGCGGGAATATTTATTATATCGTCTTGCTTTATTTGTTTTATGTTCGGATTGCATTTCTTTATCTCTTCAACAGTCGTTCCAAATTTTTTTGAGATACTATATAAAGTCTCCTTTTTCCTTACTTTATATTCCGTATACAACTGTTTGGGCTCTATCGTAACATTTAATTCTTTCGTATCGGGAGTTATGCGTATCACGGAACCCTTCTTCATATGAGTAGGGGAAATACCGGGATTAAGTTTCAAAATAGTCTCTATGTCAACATCATATCTTTTTGATATAGAAAATAAGGTTTCACCGTCGGCAATCGTGTGATAGACATATTCATTCGAGGTCCCGTTCAAAGAATCCTCTAAAACTTCACTATCGGCGGTATTCATTGCTGTTTGAGTGTCCTTTTGTACAAGAGGAATAGATTGTTTCTCAGGTTTTTGATAACGTTGTGGAATCTTTAAAGTCGCACCGGCTTTTATTCCACGTTCAGAACCCGGATTAAGTGCAATAATGCTTCGAATAGGGACTTTATAAGTCTTTGAAATAGAATACAGTGATTCTCCCCGTACGATTGTATGTTCAAATGTGCTTTCGATTTCCGGTTCAGAATCTTGCTTATTCACGCCCTTATTTGTCGGAATCATGAGCAGCTGTCCTTTTTTTAAGCCATTTTTAGCGGCAGGATTATAGCGAATAATTTCCTCCTGAGAAATACCGAATTTATGAGATAATATATAAAATCCCTCCGACGGTTTAACCTTATAAATATAAAATTCTTTCCCGTCTATAACCTTTGTTTGTAAATTCTCCGTCTGAGCAGACAACAAAAAAGTAAAGGCAAAACAAAATAATAGAGCTATGGTTATTCGATTATATTTCATATTTTCAAATCGTTATCTTTTATATACAAACTTGATATACAAGAAACAAAAGTATATAAAAATATCGTTAGTTGCAAACCCGATCGAGATTATGGAAATC
>UMCR01033953.1_pt1 | contig 9974 bp, 10 predicted proteins | sample 1964301 | NCBI WGS metagenome assembly UMCR01 (sample SAMEA4835975, study PRJEB28245) | human gut metagenome | biome: gut microbiome; material: fecal sample | place: Denmark | collected 2008
ATCGTCGGACAGGCGGCGGTCAGTGCCAATCTGGTCAGTCCGATCACGGTGACGGTGGCGGCTCTGACGGCTCTTGGCTCCTTTTCCATACCAAACGAAGAGCTCTCCGAAGTATTCCGGCTCTGGAAATATGGAATCCTGCTTTTGGGCAGCTGCTTTGGGATTCTGGGCGTGATGCTTGGCTGTTTTCTTCTGCTGATGCTGATGGCAGAGCAGGAAAGTTACGGGATTCCATGGCTTTATCCTTATGTGGGCGGCAATCTCAATGAAAGGGCAGATGAAAAAGATTCCATGTTTCTGGCAGCAGCGAGGAAACGGAAACGCAGACCGATCTTTGCAAAATGGGGAAATCGCATCCGGTTTCGCAGAAAATCCTGAAATACAGAAATTCAAGAATGTCACTGGCATTTTGGCTGTAAAATATCCGGATGCAAAATATAGAAAATGTCAGAAGGGGAAGGGATTATGTTTGGCAGAAATGGAAAAATTTCAAAAAGACAGATCAGAAGAATCCTGATCCTGGAGCAGGCTGCGAAGATTGGTTTACTGCTGCCTTTGCCGGCACAGATCCCGGAGGGCGGATTTTCCGTCTGGTCATGGATTCTGACGGCGGCTCTGACCTTTCTCTATCTGAAGATCATGCTGGATTTTAGTAAAAAACTGCCGGAGTATCCTGCCACAGACAGAAAAAAAGGAATGGAGAACAAAGCAGCAGAAAACAGAAAGGATGGTACAGGCCAGGCGGAAATCACAATCCTGACCGTTGTATATGGGATCTACGGTTTGGCAGATGTATTTTTTTTACTTTGTCTGTTTGCTGAAGTGGCACAGTGTTTCCTTCTGCCGGAACAGAAAATATGGATGCTGATTTTGCCGGCGGCAGCCGTCTGCAGTTTTGCGGCAGATCACAGACTGGAAGTCCGGGCAAAATTTCTGGAAGTGCTCTGTCCGATCCTGACCTTTCCGGTAATGCTGCTTCTTCTGGTTCTGGCGGTGCTTACGATCCGAGGCGGACAGTTTGGGACACTTGGAGAAATGATGCGGCCATCTGCTCCGGGTAGCATATGGATCGCAGGTATCGCCATGCTGTCTGTTTTTGCAGGTCTGGGGTCTGATGTATTTCTGCAAAGAGCAACCAAAGAGCAGCAAAGCAGAAGTGTTTTCGAGAAAACAACAGGTAGCATGCTGATCGGAAGTCTGTTGCTTTTGTTTCTTTTACAGGCTGTTTTTGGAGCCGGCGGCATCCGTGCCCTGCCATTTTCTGTCATTACTGCGATGAGCAATTCCAAAATTAAGGGGATTTTTTTGCAGCGGTGGGATGTTTTATTTGCAGTGTTCTTTCTTGGCATGGTCTGTGGGGCATTGGTATCAGGATTCACCGTTCTTGGGACTTGCAGTGAACGACTTCTGCACGGAAAAAAGAAGAAGTGGAAGTGGTGGCTGATGGCAGCGGCAGCAAGTGCTGCGGCGTGCGTAAGCCCGTCTTATGAAAAAAGTGTACAGCTGTATGAGCTGGTGAGCCTGGGATTTCTTGGGATCACTATGCTGGTGGCGTTATTGAAAATTATAAGAAAAATACACTGCAAATAAAGAAAGTAAAAAATAATATCTAGGACCATTGCTCTTTGTTGCAGATAGCGTTTTGAGCAAGAAAGAGGGGAAAGAGTATGAAGAAAAAGAGGATAAAACAAAAAGAAGACAAAAAAACAGACCGGAAGTACGGAAACAGAACCCGGAAAGCAATCCTGGGTATTCTGAGTGTTTTAGTGCTCCTTTGTCTTAACAGCTGCGGAAGAGAGCTGGAGGAGCGGGAATTTCCGGATACACTAGTGATCCGGGACAGTGCACTCCCGTTTGAAAAATCTTTGCAGACAGAGCAGGATAAAAGCAGCAAATACCTGGATTATGGACAGGTACGCTGTGTCCTGCTGGAAGATGATCTGGCAGAGGATGATGAAAAACTGGGAGAAGTATTGCTGGCACTGGAAAAACGCCCGGCTTTTTCGAGAAATATCTATTTTTTCACAGCAGATGGCAAAGCACTGGAACAGCAGGAGAAACAGAAAGAAGAATCGCAGGATTTAACCGGATTTTATCAGAAAAGCACAGACCATAAAAGAGAAGCTGCCACACTGGGAAGCCTTCTGTACCGTCTGCACAACGGAAGCGGGGAACATAAAATTTTAAAGCTCAAAGAAGAGGATGGCAAACTTGTGCCGCAAAACTATCTCAATGTTTTAAAGAAAACAGAAAACGAAAATACGGCAAAGAAAACAAAAACAACAAAAACAACAAAAACAATCCATGGAATAGAGAAACAGACAACAAAAGAGACAGCAGATCAGATCCAACAGGGGATCGCAAAGGAAATCCTGCGTTTTCATGTGCTGGCAAACAGCGACAGCGAAGAAGACCAGAAACTGAAACTGGAAGTCAAAGACCGGCTGGTAGATTATATGAAAGACATTCTGGACGGAGCAGAAGATGTTAAGGAAACAAAAAAACGTATCACAGAAAATAGGGAAACGATCTGTCTTGTGGCAGAACAGGAAATCCAGAAACAGGGCTATACTTATCCGGTGAGTGTAAATCTGGAAAAGTGCTATTTTCCGATGAAAACCTATGGGGACTGCACCTTTCCGGCAGGAACTTATGAGGCACTGCGAGTCTGCATCGGGAAAGCAAAAGGCAGAAACTGGTGGTGTGTACTCTACCCCGGTCTCTGCTTTGCTGACAGCGTAAATGTCATCGTGCCGGATGAGAAAAAACAGGAACTGAAAAACATCCTCACCGAAGAAGAATACGAAAGTCTGTTTGACTGGCGGGAAGATGATTATCAGATCCGATCCGGATTTTTGAGATTGTGGAGAAAACTTTTTGCATAAAAGAGGATACCGGAAAAGTATCCTCTTTTTCAAAATCAAGGTAATATTTATCAGCCGCGGATCAGTGCCAGAAGCTCTTCTTTTGACTGAACTCCGATCGTTTTTCCGGCAACTTCTCCATTTTTAAATACAATAAAGAACGGGACGGACATGATGCGATATTTGCTTACCAGTTCCGGGTACTCATCAATATCGACCTGTCCGACCTTAAAATCTTCTTCCAGGTCAAGCTCTTCCAGAACCGGATGCATAGCCTTGCACGGGCCGCACCAGGTGGCAAAAAAATCAACAAGAACAGGTTTATCTGATTGAAGTACTTCTTTTTCAAAGTTTTCGCTTGTAAAAATCAACATAAAAAATCATTCCTTTCTTTTGCAGATCTGTAATTCATGTTATACTGGCTTTGAAATGCCGGAAGATGCGAAGAAGAATTCGATATCTTCATGGTTAGTATACCACAATCGGTAAAAAATAATAGTGACTTTTGCAACAAAAATGCAAATACCAAACAGAGAGAGAATTACGGGGATTGTGCTGCAATAAAGCAATATATGGGCATTTTTCGAAGAGAGGAAAGAAAGCATATGCAGGATTTTCAAGAAGATGAGAAAAAGAATCATGATCGGATCATGCTGGTGGAGGATGATACGACGATCACACATGTTCTGAAACGACAGCTGGAGCGATGGGGATATGAAGTATTTGACACGGTGGATTTTGAACATGTGATGGAAGCATTTGCCGGGTGGAAACCGGATCTGGTGCTGATGGATCTGACGCTTCCGTTTTTCAATGGCTATTACTGGTGCAGCGAGATACGAAAAGTAAGCGATGTACCGATCATTGTGATCTCATCTGCAGGGGATGACATGAATCTTGTCATGGCGATCAACATGGGAGCAGATGATTTTCTGGCAAAGCCGTTCGGCATGGAAGTGGTTGTAGCCAAAATACAGGCAGTGCTTCGTCGTTCTTATGCATTTGTATCGGAAAAAGCACTCTGCTGTGTCGGAAACGTGACATTGGATCTGACAGAAGCCGTTCTGCATTACAAGGAGAAAGAGCTGAAGCTGTCCGGAAATGAATTTGGAATTTTAAAAATATTGATGAAAAATCCAAAAAGACCCGTCTCCAGGGAAGAACTGATGCGTTCGCTGTGGGAATCAGAACATTTTATTGATGACAATACGCTGACGGTCAATGTGACAAGACTTCGAAAAAAACTGGAAGAAATCGGACTTTGCGAATTTATTAAGACGCGAAAAGGGATTGGCTATCAGATCAGGGAGGAGCAGGTTAGATGAAAAAGGCTATGGCTGCCCTGATATTGTTTCTGATGGAGACGCTCTTGTTTTATCTCTATGAAATGCCGCTGGAGGCATGGGCTTACAGCAGTGTGTTTATTCTTTTGATTTTTGGCGGATGGATCATTCTGGATGGAGTGCAGCAAAGAAAAAAATATAAACAACTGAAAAATATCCAAAAAGAAGCAGAAGTTTATTTGGAAACGGAACATTTTGGAAAGCCGGAAAACGCTGTTGAAAAAGAATATCAGAATCTTGCAGAGATGCTGGGAAGACAGTGGGAAAATGCCAGGCAGGAAGCAAGATGTCAGATCAGTGAAGCAAATCGTTATTACATACGGTGGTCACATCAGATCAAGACGCCGATCGCTGCCCTCCGCCTGCTTCTGGAGGAAGAAGAGCCGGATCGTGCTGCCATGGAAGGAGAAATCTACCGGATCGAACAGTATGTGGAATTTGCACTCCAGTATCAACGTTTGGAAGGCGGGCACAAAGATCTGGTATTTGCCCATTACAGCCTGGAAAGTATTGTCAAAAAAGCCCTGAAAAAAACAGGCGTTCTCTTTCGCCGGACAAAGCTTGCCCTGGAGCTGGGCAATCTGCAGACAGATGTGCTGACCGATGAAAAATGGCTGGTCTTTGTGCTGGAGCAGGTACTTACCAATGCCGTGAAATATACTAGGAAAGGAAAAATTTCCATTTATCTGGATCCGGAAAAAGAAAAAATGCTGGTCGTGGAAGATACCGGCATGGGAATCCGTCCGGAAGATCTGCCGCGTATCTTTGAATGGGGATACACCGGCTACAACGGCAGGATCAAGAACCGTGCCACCGGCATCGGACTGGCCCTGTGCAGACAGACCATGGAAATGCTGGGACATCGTATTTCGGCAAAATCCGAGCCGGGAAAAGGGACATGTATTTATCTGGATCTTGCAGTCGATCCAGTCCGGGATTACTGAAAACTTACACAGATGTAAGGTTAAAAAAGGAATTGTAAGCCATTTCGATGGATTTGCAGTTCCTGTTTTTATACAATAACGGATGTCAGGAATGAAAACCTGAAACGATCATGTGGATGGTGGAGTATCAAATACAAGCGGTCCGCAGGGTATTATAAGACACAGTAAAAAATGGCAGGAGGACTGGAAATGGAATTATTAAATGTTTCACACTTGAAAAAAATATATACCACAAGATTCGGCGGCACGCAGGTGCAGGCACTTTCGGATGTGAATTTTTCCGTCGAAGAAGGAGAATTTGTGGCGATCATGGGGGAGAGCGGCTCAGGAAAAACGACGCTTCTGAACATTCTGGCAACACTCGATAAACCGACAGCCGGAGAAGTTCTGCTTTCCGGAGTGGATATGGGCAGCATTCCGGAGAAGCAGCTTGCCATGTACCGCAGAAACAATCTTGGCTTTGTTTTTCAGGATTTCAACTTGCTGGATACGTTTTCGCTGAAAGACAACATTATGCTTCCGCTGGTCTTATCCGGAAAAACTTACAGTGAAATGGCACCGAAAATGATGGAACTTTCACGCAGACTGTCCATTGAAAAGCTTCTGGAGAAATATCCGTATGAAGTGTCCGGCGGTCAGAAACAGCGTGCAGCAATCGCAAGAGCACTGATCACAGAACCGAAGATCATCTTGGCGGACGAACCGACCGGGGCACTGGATTCCAGAGCGGCGGCAGGTGTGATGGATCTGTTTGAGTCCATCAACCGGGAAGGACAGACCATCTTGATGGTAACGCACAGCATTCAGGCGGCAAGCCATGCATCCAGGGTTTTGTTTATCAAAGATGGCGAGGTATATCATCAGATCTACCGCGGAATGTCCGGACAGAGGGAAATGCTGCAGAAGATTTCAGATACACTGACCCTGATCACAGCAGGGAGGGAAGAGGCATGAAACGATTCTTTTATGCGAAAATAGCACTGACAAATCTCAAAAAAAACAGACAGACCTGTTTTCCGTATCTTCTGACCTGCATTGCAACGATCATGATGTTTTATATCATGTCCAGCCTTTCCACGAATTCTGCACTGAATAAAATGCGGGGCGGGGCAACGATGGGCATCGTGCTGATGTTCGGAACGGTGGTAGTCGGGATTTTTGCAGTTCTGTTTTTATTTTATACAAACAGTTTCCTTGTGAAACGCAGGAAAAAAGAATTTGGTCTTTATTATATTTTAGGTATGGAGAAACGCCACATCAGCCGTGTGATGCTGTGGGAGACGCTTTATACGGCAATGCTCTCTCTGCTGCTTGGAATTGCATGCGGAATCCTGTTTTCCAAGCTGGTTTTTCTGGGACTTCTGAAAATCCTGAAGATGAACGTTGTGATCGGCGTGGAAATCTCCGCTTTTACGCTGGCAGAAACCGTCGGACTTTTTGCCGTGATCTTTCTTCTGATCTTCTTTAACAGCGTCCGCCTGATCTACATGGTACGACCGGCAGAATTATTAAAAGGCGGTCAGATCGGTGAAAAAATGCCGAAAACCAGATGGATTTTGGCTTTGCTTGGAGTAGTGACGCTTGCAGGCGGCTATATCCTTGCACTGAAGGCAGATAATGTTCTGACAGGGTTGAATACTTTTTTTGTGGCAGTACTTCTGGTCATCGTCGGAACTTTTGCACTGTTTACGGCAGGAAGCATTGCATTTCTGAAAATGCTGCAAAGAAACAAACGCTACTATTATAAAACAAACCATTTTATTTCAATTTCCGGAATGATCTACCGCATGAAGCAGAATGCAGCAAGCCTGTCTCTGATCTGCATCATGTCAACCGGAGTCCTGCTGCTGATCTCTTCTACGACCAGCCTTTATGTGGGACAGGAACATTCTCTGTATCTGCGTTATCCGAAAGAATTTAAACTTTCTCTCAGTCTGGGAGAAGTGCCGGATGACAGCAAAACATTTGAAAAAGAGTTAAAAGAGATCGGTACTTACGCAGAAGACTACCTGAAAGATAACAAAATTGCCACTCAAAATGCAGCAGGCCAGACCGTGATCGAGGCGGCAGCACTGCAGAAAGATGGAAATGTACAGATCACATCAAGCAGAAATGGAAGTTCCGAAGATTTCAGTGATCTGTGCATGGTGCAGGCAATCACACTGGAAGATTATAACCGGGAAGCAAAAAAGGACGAGACACTTGAAGATAGAGAAGCACTGGTATTTTTTGAGGACAGTCCGATACAGCAGGAAACATTTTCCATTAATGATATGCACTGGAAAGTGAGACAGCTGTCTGCTGACAGCACGATGGAAGATAGCGGACTGAAATTTTATGTAACTCCGGTATACCGTATCGTAGTAAAAGATTTCGCACAGTTACAGGAAATCTGGAAGATCAACAAAGAAGCTTACGGAGACCATGCATCTCAGGTGAAATACGAATACAGCTTTGACGTGGATCTTTCGGAAGAAAAAATCCAGAAACTGGAAAAAAGTCTGAATGCTTATCTGGGAGAGCAGAAAAATGCACCGCACGCCTTTTTCTATGGAATCGAAACCAGGACGGAAGGCAGAGCAGAATTTTACAGCCTGTACGGCGGATTGTTTTTCCTTGGAATTTTTCTGGGGCTTCTCTTTGTCATGGCAACTGTCCTGATCATCTATTACAAACAGATATCCGAAGGCTATGAAGACAAAGAACGCTTTGCAATCCTCAAAAAGATCGGTATGGAGCGAGGGGAGATCAACGCATCCATCCGCAGCCAGGTACTGATGGTATTCTTTCTGCCGCTTGCAGCAGCCGGCATCCATAGCTGTTTTGCCTTCCATCTGGTAAAAGAAATCCTGGTTGGCGGTTTCGGACTTCAGGATGTAGGTCTGCTGGTGATCTGTGCGGTACTGACCTTCCTGGCATTTGCCGTATTTTATGTGATCGTGTATCTGATCACCGCCAGAGAATACTATAAAATCGTAAGCGAGTAAAAAACTTTTTCTGTATATGCACCCAAATGGCACATAGCCTCGTCTAATAAGTGAAAGATGCAAAACGAAAGGGGGAACAGCAATGTTTCTGGTAAAGCAGGCACAGAGGGGAGATGCCGATGCCTTTGTCGCTCTGATTGAAAAATACAAGATGGATCTCTACAAAGTCGCAAAAGCTTATCTGAAAAACGAAGAAGATGTGGCAGATGTGATGCAGGAGACGACACTTTCTGCGTGGGAACATTTAGGAGAGCTGAAAAAGGCAGCTTATTTTAAGACGTGGCTGACCAGAATCCTGATCAACAACTGCAACAATGTGTTAAGAGAACGGAAACGCTGCATTGCCACGAAAGATTTTTCCATGCAGGGCGAAGAGCCGCAGGCAAAGACCGATGCAGAATTTTATGAGATGCTTTCCTGTCTGCCGGAGAAATATAAACATATATTTCTTCTGTATTATGGACAGGGATTTCGAACAAGAGAGATCGCAGAGATTCTGGATCTCAGTGAGAACACGGTGAAGAGCAGACTTAGAAGGGGCAGGGAAAGTCTGAAAAGTCAGTTAATACTTTGAAAATACTTACAAGGAGGCCGGGAGTATATGTTATATACAGAAAAAGAATTACAGGATACATTAAAAAAAGACGTTACGATATCAAAAGAAACAGAAAAGCGGATGCAGGAAACTTATGCACAGATCAGAAGAGATACAAAAACATCAAAAAAGCGGGGCAGAAAGCATACCAGCATGGCAGCCGCTGCGGCACTTGCCGTGATTCTGATCTCCGGTACAACCGCAGGAGCTGCGTATATCAGTGCACATACCGATCTGCTTGGCAATGTGTTCGGACAGCAGAGCCGTACGACAAAAGAAGCTTATGATACAGTCGTAGATAATGGAAAAGGCGGCACGACTGTGACGATGCCGTCAAGAGAATATGTGGCAGTCGATGAGGCACAGGCAGAAAAACTGGTGGAGCCTTACGTAGAAGATTTAAATATCACAAGAAAAATCGGAGATTACACCCTGACGATCATCAATAATATTTCGGATGGAAATGCAGGTGTTCTGTCTCTGAAACTGGAAAATCCAAACGGAATCAAAGCCATTCATGCAGATGAAGGAACAAATGAGGCAAAAGGTGCTTATTTTACACAGGATCGTGACTTCTATTTCTATCTGGAAGGTGCAGATGAGAGCCTTGTAGCAGACAAAATGACGATCGACAGCAAAAAGAGTAGCGACACCTGTTATTATCTCTATTCCAGCTATGTCTGCTCTGCTAAGAATACCAATCTGAAATTTCATCTGGAGCAGTATGGAAAACCAGTTTCAGAACTGAAAGATAATGATATGGCTACGCAGAAAGAAGACATTGCACTTGGAATCGGAAAAATGCCGCTGACCAGTGCAGTGAATCCAGAAAACAACAAAGAACAGTTTGCTTATTCAGCAATTTCACTTTCCCTGAATCTGGCAAATGGATTTGGACTGGACGATGAGATCCAGAAAGAAGACGGACAGACCTTTGTAGATCCATATTACCTGAAAAAACTGGTGCTGAAATACAAAGACGGAAGCGAATACACCGTTCTGGATGAAAATGTGGACAACACAAACTATGTCTGCGGCGAAATGGAAAACGGAGATACCATCAAGATCGTGTTTAACCGCATGGTGGACTGGAGCCAGGTGGAGACGCTTGTTGTAAATGATGTGGAAATTTCGGTTCAGTAGTATAAAAAAGAGATGCCAAAGAAAGAACAATAAAAAGTTGTGGCGGAGGTTTGTGTAAATGTGCAAATGAACGCCATAGAAATGATTTTATAAAATAT
>UMCR01022387.1_pt1 | contig 9886 bp, 10 predicted proteins | sample 1964301 | NCBI WGS metagenome assembly UMCR01 (sample SAMEA4835975, study PRJEB28245) | human gut metagenome | biome: gut microbiome; material: fecal sample | place: Denmark | collected 2008
TTTAAATATTAATTTTATTAAAGAAATAAAATTAGAAACATATTTAAAACGGTTTCAATGGGGTAAAAGTTTAGTAGCTGTGCGTTTTCCGAATAGCGGCAAACTTGTAAATATAGAAAATTCCTATTTATCTTCATTTAGCTGCGGGATTAGTGAACGCTTGATTAAAAAAACTGCTTACAATGAAAATGAAATAATGGATAAAGTAAGAAAGCTATTAATAAATTTGAAGTTTGAAAATGAAATAAAACTAATTTACAGAACAGGAATTTTAAAAAATTTTTACGGTCATCCTGTTCATTATGTTATCAATAATGAGAATAAAGGAAGAATAGATAATATAATTGAATGCCTTACAGAAGCTTTGTACGTTAACGAAAGAGTAAAGAGCAGCAGAATAATATTTGTTAATGATTTATATATACCTTCTTTTGAATATGACGAATATAATTTTGAAGAATTGTTAGAAGACAACGAAGGTGGAACAGTTGTTATTGCTTTTAACAAAAATGATAACGAAGAAGAACAAAACCGTAATTCTGACTATTTTAAATCATTAAAGATGTTTTGGAACATGGTCGTTGAATATAAAAATAAAATACAGTTTATTTTTGTTGATATTCCGGACGATATTATTTTTGACAGGCAGAATAAAAATTCTATTTGTTTAACAACTCTTTCTGACGGAGTTATTTCAGGTAAAAATGCTAAAATTTATATTAGAAATAAAATATCGGAATTTGGTTTTGAAAATTCCGAAAATACTTTTGATTATGATAAAATATTAGATAATGGGCAATATAGTATATTTGAAGTAGATGAACTTATAAAGTTATGGCAGGAAGATGTTTTAAAGAAAAAGATTTTCGGCCTTTATAATTAAAGAAATGTAAGGAACAATACAAAAGGCTGGTGAATTTAATGCCGGAAAATAACAAACTGAAACTTTTGTACATTTTGGAGATGATGAAAAAGACGGATGAATTTCATCCGCTTAATGCAACGCAGATAAGAGAAAAACTAAAAGCTTATATGATTGATGCTGAAAGAAAATCTATCTGCCGTGATATAGAATGCCTTGAAGATGCCGGTTATTCTATTATAAAATGTGCTAATCATAATAAAGGCTGGTATATGACAGACCAGGATTTTGAGGATTACGAGCTTAAAATATTGGCTGATGCTGTTGCTAAAGCACAATTTTTAACGGTAGAAGATACAAGAAAACTTATAAAAAAAATTAAAAAACTTGCTACGGCGGAAGGTGAAAAAATTATCGCTCGTACAACTTTTGTTGATGACGATTTAAAAATTGCCGATAATAAATTTAAACTAAAATTTGATTTATTGATACGTGCAATAACCGCTGGAAAACAGGTGCAATTTCAGTACCGTAATGAAAAAGCAAATGATAAAAAAATAATGCGGCGCAATGGCTATGTTTATAAGGTAAGCCCATATTACGTATTTCTGTCAGGGACGGAATATTTTTTGCTGGCAAATCCTTCCACGCATAATCATTTAACAGTTTTTAAAATTGATTTACTTGAAAATTTGACATTACTTGAAGAAAAAGTTCGTATTCAGGATGAAATAGAAGAATTTAATGAACTTACTAATGGTAAAACAATAGAAAAATTTTTACGCAGCAGCGTTAATATGTGGATTGGTAATTTTGTAAGTGTAAAGCTAAAATGTAATTATGGGTGTCGCCGCGAAATTTTAAAAAAATTCGGTGTTAATACTTTTATTACCGATAATAAAGACGGTACTTTTAATGCTTCTGTAAAGGTGAGTGACAGTCCCGGTTTTTATCAATGGCTGGCAGCTTATGGTAAAAATATAACTATAATTGAACCTGAAGGAATAAAACAAAAATATATTCAATATTTACAAGAAACATTAAAAAATTATTTATAAGCAGGTGAAAATATGAAAATTACAGTACATAGAGGTATAAATCAAATTGGCGGCAATGTAATAGAAATTTCTACGGATAAAACAAAAATTTTATTGGATGCCGGGCTGGAACTTGAAACACTAGAAGATAAAGAAGTTATAAAAACTGAGGATGTTGCAGAAACCGAATTGGATTTAGAGAAACTTCTTAGTGAAAATGATTTTTCTGCAATATTCATTTCGCATTATCATGCAGACCATGTTGGGCTTTTAAGTTTTGCTAAAAACTTACCTTCTGTATATATGGGTAAATTGGCTTACGATATTTTTAAGGCTACGGAAGAATATAAAAATAATATTGTGAATTTTATACCGGCCGGGTATTTTTATGACAGTAAACCAATAGTAGTTGGCGATATAAGAGTAACGCCTGTTTTTGCTGATCATTCTGCATGCGATGCTTATTCGTTTATTATTGAAGCTGAAAATAAAACGGTAGTATATACAGGAGATTTCCGTGGAAACGGAAGAAAAAACTTTAGCAGTTATCTGAATAAAATGCCTCAAAATGTTGATGCAGTTATATGCGAAGGCACAAATGCCGGTAAAGATGGCGTTAATTTGAAAGAAGCAGAATTGGAAAATAAAATGGCGGATGTAATGGAAAATGCCAATCAGGTATTTGTATTAATGTCTGCACTTAATATTGACCGCGTTGTTACAGTTTATAAAGCTGCGAATAAAGTAAAGCGCATAATGCTGCAAGATGTTTATATGAGCCTTGTAACCGATCTTTGCGGCAATAATATTCCTAATCCGCGCACATTTAATAATGTGTATTCTTTTACTTCTAAAGGAATGGATGAAGAAGAATACAGTAAATATTTTGCCTGTTACGGAAATAAAAAGATGGGTGAAAAACTAATTGCCGATAAAAAATTTGTGATGTGTGTACGCAGCAGTTTTAAAAATTACTTGCAAAAACTTAACAGTATTAAATCACTATCGGGGAGTGTTTTAATTTATTACATGTGGGATGGATATAAAAAACAAAAAATAATTAAAGATTTTTTAGACTTTGTTCAAAGTATTGGCATGGAGATAGTTGACATCCATACAAGCGGGCATGCAGATTGTAATGATTTAGAAAGATTTTTAGAAAAGATAAATCCGGAGCATATCATACCGGTACATACAGTGAATACAGAGTGGTTTGTAAAAAAATACGGCGAAGAAAAAGTTGTGAGAGATAAAATATTTATTGTTTGAAGCAGGAATTAATTATAATTTGGTGAAAAGATATTTATCTGGATATTTTATAAAATTATTATGAACGGAGTGATTGGAATGCCAATTCAGCATGAGAAAGATACCTTTTTAAAAAATTTTTTAGAGGGAGATGGAGATGCTTATAATAGAAAAGAAGTAAATTATACAGGAATTGTAAAAAACGGAACGGAATATTATAAAGACTTATTAGCTGAATTAATTTTAGAAAAATATAAAACATTAAGTGAAAAAGACTTTATTAAATTTTTAATTCCTGAAAATTTTCCTGTAATGGAAAATGAAAAAGATTTTACTCCTATTCATGATTTTGAAAAAATTGAAATTAACAATGATTCTGGCAGGAATGAAGAAAATATTGCTAAGAGTATTTTTAAAAATGGATTTAACGGACAAAGTTTGCTGAAAGTATCAGATTATCAAGTACCAGTAAATTGGGTTGATAAAGGCAATGTTCATGGTAAGATTGATATAATTTTAGTTGATGAAAATAATAAAATTATACTTAGTGAATTAAAAGATGAAAAAAGTCAGGAAACTTTATTGAGAGCTGTTTTGGAATTGAAAACTTATATGTTAAAAATTGCTATGAACGATTCGGCTTTGAATAGGATTCAAAAAACATATAGCAAATTTGATGATACTCTGGTTTTGCCAGAAATTATACCTGCAATTATTTTATGTAAAGATAAAGAAGATATTCAGCAAGTAAATAGCAGAGGTCAAATCAATGTATTAAATCAGCCGCTTTTTGATTTTAAAGAGATGAAAAAAGAGGATGCTTTATATCAATTATGTAAAGCGTGGAATATTGAGTTTTTTGAATTAACTATTGATAAAAAAGGAGAAACGGACGGACAGCGCGATTATTATAAAGATGAATATACTTTAAAACATTTGACATATTGATAGCTTAGCAGAATACCACAAAAATTGTTTATTAAACAGTCTTTGTGGTATAATTTTTGCAAAAATACAGGTTTAATTTTTATGTGAATGATAAAAATATTGAATAAAAGAATTTTGAATAGAGGTGATAACCATGCTGAAAAAAGCTGTTATATTTGCAGCGCTGTTATGCTTTGGCATCGGTAATTTGTGTTTTGCCGACAGCAGCCGCATGCTTGATAAAAATACTGAACTTCATCCGCAGGGGTGGAGTGTAGGTGAAACGATTAAGTTTAAAAAGAAAACCGCTGTGCGTTTAAATGACATAAGTAATCAGCGGAACGCTTGCTGATGATACATACCTTCGCCCGCAGGGATGGCAGCGCATAATTAACGATAATTATTTTGTTTCTGCTTATACCGGCGGGGCGTGGTTTCCGCGGCATCACCGGTACTGGCCGGGCAGCGTTTACAATATTGCTTTGCCAAGCTACGGGCATTTGCGTTATAAGGATGACACCGCCGTTACTTTTAGTAAGCAGGGCACGGTTTTAAGCGGAACAATAGCTTCACGAGCAACTGTGAGCCTTGGCGAAGGGCAGTATGGGTTTGTAACTTTTGCGGATAGTTCAATTTTGGAATTTTACGATAACGGCGTGGTGAAAACGGGAACACTGAATGAGGATACCCAGCTCAGACCGGCTTTTTGGCAGCAAAACATGGCGGATAACAGCAACGCCGGTTTTGTGGAGTTTAAAAAAGATACCTGCGTTTATTTTGATGAAAACGGGCTTGTAACTGCCGGGACAATAAAAGAAGCCGTACCGTGGAAAACGGGCGGCACAGTTGCAACGCTTACAGAAAAAACTGAATATAAATTTACGGAAAACGGCGCTGAAAAAACGCCTGAAACTAATCCTTCAGAGTAAACTTCCATGCGCAGTGGCAGGTATTGTCGGTAATATCGGGGTAACAGCTTAAACATTCGCAGGTAAAGCGGCTGTCGATAGTTTTGGCAAAACCGCTGTATTCAATAATGCCAACAGATTTGCAGGGGTGCAGCGGCATGTTTTTGCTGCTGCGTGCGTTCTGTACGCGGCATTCCGTAGTGCGGTATATTAGAGTATTGCCTTCGGTAATAATTTCATCCCGGTTAATATTAGCGTAAAGCCGCAATTTTAAGGCCTGCTTAAGCCCTTCTATGCCGGGATGTTCCGGCAGGTTTAAAAAAGTTTTTATGCGTTTAGCTTCAATTACGGTAAATTTTTCCCAAATGGCACAGTCATGTTCCATGGCTTCATCCATGCCGTACTTGCGCTCTATAGATTGAAACCATACGCCGTCCATGGCAAGCCAGTTTTTGCAGTAGCCTTCAATAAGTTCTATTAATTGCTCTTTGCTGTAATTTTTTAAAGTTTCGTTAATCATAAATTCACCCCGCTTTTACGTTTATTATAGCGGTAAAAGCATTCAATCCCACCTGTTTAAAATATCTTTAATAATTTCTTTTTCGCTTTTGCGGCGTTTCTTTTCAAAATTGCGGTAATTATTGTCGCGGTGGTCGGTGGAGTAATCGGCGTAATCGAAATCGTCATAATCGCGCTCGTAACTGCGGTTGTAATCGCCGTGCCCGTCATCAAACATTAACGGATTTATGTTTACGTTGTATTGGTAAAAATTATAACTTAACATGGCTGCCTCCTTAAAACTGTTGCTATTTTAAGTATAACTTTATTTTGGCGGTTTGTAAAATTTATTGGCGTTTATTCTGCAATACAAGCGTTGTAAAAATATAACGCTTTAAGTTGCTGCTTTATAAAGATAAACAAATATTATGCATACTTAATTTTAAAATCCGGCTTAAAATGCCGTATTTTTTGTGCGTCAGGCTTGCAATATTTTAATTTATAGGATATGATAAAGCGTATGCTGTTTTCTGTATAGAATTTTACATATTTTTACTGTTTGGCTGTATTTGCAGGCAGAAATAAAAATATATTTTGTCTGATTTTTAGTGACTGATGAGTCGGAAACTATGGCGGTAGTTGGCCGGGCATGGTATAATAAGCTTATAATTATTTTAAGGAGTATGACGATGCCGCAGTTAATGACAAAAGAAGAAATTCATGAATTTGGTTTGCAGATTTTGAGCCGTTATCTTGAGGCCAATGCTTACGAAATAGAAATGATGCATCCCAATATGCAGATGTTTCCGCACATTATAGCCAAAAAGAACGGACAGCTTGTGTTTATCATTGCGGCAACGGATGTTTATCCTAATAAAGGCTCTTTTGCCGACAGTGAAAAGGCAGCGCTTTTGGAAAATGCCGCTAAATTTGACGCGCAGGCAGCATGTGCATATCTTGGTATAGCCAATGCCGCCGGTGCTAAGGCGAAAGATAAGGAACTGTGCGGCAAGGCATATAAAGATGCAGATTTTTTAACCGATTTTGGCGGTTTGGAATTTATATATTTTAAAGACTGAGGTGACGGCATGGATTTGTTGAAAGTTGATACCGAAAAATGTGTTAAGTGCGGGCTTTGCGTACAGGCCTGTCCGTCCTGCATTTTATCTATGGGGGAAGATGGGCCGAAATGTGATTTTGACCGCGGCTGCATGAGCTGCGGGCACTGCGTTGCCATTTGCCCTATGGGCGCGCTTGATAACAAATATGCGCCGCTGGCAAAGCAGAAACCTTTGCCGATGCCGGTTCTGGACAGTGAAACTGCATATAATTTTTTGCGTATGCGCCGCAGTGTGCGCCTGTTTAAACCGGAACCTCCTTCTGAGGAAGAAATTGTAAAGCTGCTTGATGTGTGCCGCTATGCGCCTACTGCCGGTAATTCGCAGGGTATGTATTATATCGTTATCCGCGATAAGGAAACCATTAAAAAGATTGCTGATGCAACAGCAGAATGGATGCAGCAGGAGATTGACGCAGGCAGCAGCGACAAACGTTATTTTACAACTGTTTTGCGTGCGTATAATGACCGCGGACAGGATATCATTGCCCGCAATGCGCCGATGCTTATTTTTGCAACGGCAAAACGCCTTAACAGAACCGGCGTAAGCAATGCCGAGCAGGCATGGGCTTATGCAGAACTTTTTGCGCCTACAATCGGTCTTGGCACAACCATTGCCGGGTTTATTCAAACCTGCGGCATAGCAGGTTACCAGCCGCTTTTGGATTTGGTAGGCGTGCCGCCCAAGTTTAAAATTTGCGGCACTTTAATGGTAGGGCATCCTAAATATAAATTCCAGCGCATGGTAGAACGCCAGCATTTAAAAGTAGAATTTAAGTAAATAAAAATTTTTTAACGGTACAGTTACAAGCTGTACCGTTTTTGTTACTTATGCAACAGTTTTGGTACTAAAAATAAATAATTTTCCAAATTTACTGTCAATTAAAGGAAATATAAAATTTTTGCAGAAAATATATCTCAATAATGTTTGTAAACAAGGGGGAATAAGTATGAAAGAGTATACCGGAGACAGAATCCGCAATGTGGCCATTGTGGGCCATGGTGGGGCAGGAACTACATCAGTTACGGAAGGCCTGCTGTACCGTTCGGGCGCAATTACCAGAATGGGCAAGGTTGAAGATGGCGCTACCACCACTGACTATGAACCGGAAGAAATTAAACGCGGCGTATCCGTAAACGCTACTTTGGCACCGGTTGAATGGCGTGATACTAAAATCAACTTTATTGATACTCCGGGCTTTGCAGATTTTGTGGCCGAAGTTAAAGGCGCATTCCGTGCGGTTGACAGTGCGCTTATTGTTGTATGCGCAACCAGCGGCGTGCAGGTTGGCACCGAACAGTGCTGGAAACTTGCTGAAGAAGCACATTTGCCCCGCATAGTTTTCGTAAATAAAATGGACCGTGAAAATGCTGACTTTGACAGCATTCTTGATAATCTGCGCGCTAAAATAGGCAAACGCGTATTGCCTCTGCAGCTGCCTTTGGGCAAAGAATCCGGCTTTTGCGGCGTTATTGATATTTATAAAATGAAGGCTTATAAAGCTAACGGCAACGATTCCATCGAAATGGATATTCCGGAAGAATATATGGAAGCCGCCAAAGAAGCACATGAAAAAATGGTTGAAGCTGCGGTTGAAGCCGATGACGACTGCATGATGCGTTATCTGGAAGGCGAAACCATCAGCGACAAGGAAATTATGGACTGCCTGATTAAAGGTATCCGCCAGGCCATTATTTTCCCGGTACTCTGCGGCAGCGCTTATAAAGATATTGGCCTTGGCCGTGTAATGAATGCTATTATTGACTATACTTACCCGGCAATTTTGAATGACTTTACCGTTATTAACCCGGAAACCGGCGAAGAAGAAATACGCGATGCCAACGCGCCTATGGCAGCTTTGGTATTTAAAACAACTTCCGACCCGTTTGTTGGACGCCTGAGCTTCTTCAGAGTATTCTCCGGCGCTATTAAGAGCGACAGCATGGTTTATAATGCCAGCCGTGAAAAAGAAGAACGTTTCGGCACGGTATTTACCATGCGCGGTAAAACGCAGATTCCGATGAAACAGGTTGTTGCCGGCGATATCGGTGTTACCACCAAATTGCAGTTTACCGCTACCGGCGATACTTTGAGCGATAAAAATTCCCCGGTACTCTTTAAACCTATTGCATTCCCCCTGCCGATGTATACACGCGCTATTTACGCGAAGAAAAAAGGCGAGGAAGAAAAGATTGCTTCGGCTCTGAACCGCCTGATGGACGAAGACCCGACTATTATCGTTACCAGAAACACCGCTACCAAAGAAACTTTAATCAGCGGTATGGGCGACCAGCATATTGAAATTATTATGGAACGCATGAAACGTAAATTCGGTGTGGAAGCCGATTTGCGTGCGCCGATTGTTGAATACCGCGAAACCATCCGCGGCACTGCTACTAATGTTGAAGGCAAGCATAAGAAACAATCCGGCGGCCATGGGCAGTACGGCCATGTTATTATTACCATGGAACCGCTGCCGCCCGGAAGCGGATTTGAATTTGTTGATAAAATCTTCGGCGGCGCCGTACCGCGCCAGTACATTCCGGCTGTTGAAAAAGGCATGCGTGAATCCATGGAACGCGGCGTACTTGCTGGTTATCCGGTAGTTGATATCAGAATTACCCTGACGGATGGTTCGTATCATACCGTAGACTCCTCGGAAATGGCATTTAAAACTGCCTCCAACATAGCGTTTAAAAAAGCTATGGAAGCAGCAAAACCTGTTTTGATGGAACCTGTTTACAACCTTGATGTATACTGCGCTGAAAGCATGATGGGCGACGTTATAGGCGACCTTAACAGCAAACGCGGACGCATTTTGGGCATGCAAAGCCTTGATGACGGTATGGGCTGCATTAAAGCACAGGTGCCTTATGCAGAAATTACCGAATATGCTGTTGACCTGCGTGCGCTGACACAAGGCCTTGGCACTTTTGAAATGAAATTTGACCATTACGAAGATGTGCCGCAGAAAATGGCAGAAAAAATTATTGCCGAACGCAAAGAACAGCAGTAAATTAAATACTTGCCAGGTTTAAACCTGCAAAACGCCGCCGGTTTTAACGGCGGCGTTTTTAGTAAATTTATTTTGTCGGCCTGAAAATAAAGGAATTATATACAATGCTTTATTTAAAAAGTTTTACTTTTCCAACTGATGGCGAAGAATTTGATGTTATCATAAATGTAAAGGAAAAATGTTACAGTTCATTTTATCCGTTTAAAATTTTATCGCAGCGGGGAATAGAAAAGATTGATTTTGAGCCGGTAACTATTTTTTACGGCAGCAAC
>UMCR01008009.1_pt1 | contig 9741 bp, 10 predicted proteins | sample 1964301 | NCBI WGS metagenome assembly UMCR01 (sample SAMEA4835975, study PRJEB28245) | human gut metagenome | biome: gut microbiome; material: fecal sample | place: Denmark | collected 2008
AAGGAGCTTAAGGATGAGGTGTTTGATGCAATGATCATCAACATGATATCACTATGTTGGGACAACTGCGTAACCAACGGCAAGCTGATGTTGAACATGCTAAGGGAAGGAAAGATTAAGTTATGGGATGTAACAAGATTTCTGATTTTAATAGACGAAAGTCACAGATGGCTTAATGCTAAGAAAACACATGCACTTGATCTTGTATCTGTTTATTTAAGAGAGGCAAGAAAGTATTTTGGCGGAATAGGTCTTGCATCTCAAAGAGCTGCAGATTATGTTCCTGAAGGATCTGACAATGATGCGGTTAACAAGCTTAAGAACATCTTTGAACTTACTCAATATAAATTTGTGTTTAGACAAAGCTCCAATGCAAAGAAGCTTCTTTATCAGATTTTTGATGGAGAACTGACAGGAACACAGATTGAAAAGATACCGAAGCTTGAAATAGGACAGTGCATTTTACTCATAAGTGGTGACAAGAACATTGAGTTTAAAGTTCACTTAACCAAGGAAGAAGACAGACTGTTTTCCGGAGGACTTTAAGAGGAGTATACATGAAGAAAAAATTGATAACGGCTGCAGCCATTATATGCACACTTTTCATGGTAGTTATTATAATCATTGGAAGCGTGATGGCAAGTCTTGCGGCCGTGCTTTCCGGTGGAGAGGAAGAAGAACATAAAACTGCAGATAATGATGTTTATGTTGAGAACTCTCCACTGTCTGATACAGTGCTTGCACTTAAGGATGAAATTGAAAACGAATTAAAAAAATATGGAAAGGAAGAATATGTTTATCTTGTTCTGGCACTTGTACAACAGGAATCAGGAGGGCAGGGAGAAGACATATTTCAGTGTTCAGAAAGCCTTGGAAAAGCTCCAAACTCAATAGACAGAAAAACATCCATTGAACATGGTGTAAAGGTCATTTGCAATCTTTTAAATCACGAAAAAATAAAGGTATCATCACCGCAGGACATAGATCATATCAAAATAGCACTGCAGGCTTACAACTACGGTGGTGGTTACATTACATACATTAATGACACATCAGGATTTGGAAGGGATACAACAAAGGAACAGATCTCAAATGTGGGTAAATGGACACAGAGTAATGCCCTTGCATATCAGAAAAAAATGAGTGCGCAGCTTAACGGCGGCACAGCAAAGAAAAGAAGTGGAAGTTCTGCAGAAATACTTGGCCCATATGCTTACGGTGATGCATATTACACTACACACGTTTTAAGATATTATCTTTCAGATGATACAGGCGGAGTGACAGAGGTTAAGGCGGGAGAAGCTGCAAAGATTAAGTATGAAGACAAGCAGAAATTCATATGGAACGGAGCAGTGCTTCCAAGCAGTCAGGATGCTGTTAAAAAATACTTAACAACAATAGAAGTAAAGATATATGACGAAAACGGTAAAAGCACAACCATGAAATTAACAGTACACAAGAAGCTTGCAGGAGAATTTAAGGCAGTATTTGATGACATGTACAAGATTAAATTCAGAATTAAGGCTTCTCAGACTGCAGCGTATGTTTGGAAAACAATAATCGGAACTGGAACAGTGTCGCAGCATTCATATGGACTTGCCATTGACATTAACTGGAACGATAATCCTTGTTTCTATAACATTAACACGGATGTATCTAATGGTTATGGTGGTTATCAGCCGGGAAAAAATCAGTACAGTGTAACCAAGGAAGTAATTAGCATATGGAAAGCACACGGATTTTATTGGGGCGGTGACTGGCAGGGAAAAAAAGACACTATGCATTTTTCATATACAGAAAGGTAGAAAGTCATGAACAAAAACAAGCTATTTGGAATAACTTTAATAATCATTGCAATAGTGATTGCAGGTTACAATATTTTAACCCCTCTATTAAGAAAAAACAAAAGCAGTGATGAAAAGGAAACAATTACTACTACAGTCCAAAACAGTGTGGAGGTAACAGAACCGGTGACGGTCATGGAGACAGTTGGTGAGGAAGAAACAACGCCTGAAGAAACCATTAATGAAAATGTGACAGTTGATGAATTTAGGGAAGAACACCTTGAAATGCAGGAATTTGAAGTACGTCTTCCGGGTGATGATGTAATGGCAATGGTCGACAATGACAGTGAAAACCTGAAAAAAACAGTGCAGGCTTTTGTCAACGGTTATGGTTATGGCAATGCCAAGTATGCTGACTATGCCGGTGACATTCAAATTAATACAAATGACGGAATTGTTGAGATGACGTATTATCTAAAATTTGAAAGAGATAAGGCAGTATATTTTTATGTGACTTATGACAGGAACACTAAGGAATGGGATACAAGATTAGCCTGAAAGGAGAGAACATGAAAAATAACAGAAGAGCATTTTTATGTTGCAGTGATGGAATGGAAAGTTTCTATGAAGATTTATGGGACAAGAGACTTGGTGAATATATTACAAGGGTGGATTCGATTGATGATTCAACTGGGGTTTACATTATAGACAAAAAAAACATTGATAATGACAAGGTTAAGAAGGTTGTTGTGGAAGCACAGATGAAAGGCATAAGAGTATGGAATCTTAATAAACAACTGATTGATGAGGAACTTGTTGATGCAATTTATAATGACAGACTTAATTCAAGAATCAAAGGAGCTGAGATTGAAATTGAAAGATAAGTTAAGAAAGAACAAGGAAGCCATAAGATTTTTCATTATTATTTTCTTTTTTGTGGGAGGCTATGTTTTCTTTTTCTCTTCTACTGTCTGGATGCCGGCATCTGCGGATGCCTCTTATCTTACAAACATAGGAGAGGAAAACAAATGGGAAGACAGATACATTACAATTAACAGATGGCAGTATTCAGAAAATCAGCATTTAATGGAAATTGACCTTACAGTTGATAATAAATCATATGATGGCATTAACAAATATAAATACAGTGCCGTTGACTTAATGGGAAATGTTCTTAAGTGTGAAGCAAAAATAGAAGAAGACAATTGGATTGTTCTAAGAATATCTGACATTCCAAAAAAATGGAGTGACATTTCATTAAGGCTTGAAATGCCTGACGGTAAGGGAAATTGGTTAAAGCTATATACAAACATTGTGGATGTGGAAAAGGTTGCAAAATTTGACAATCTGGACCGAAACGGTTATCAGGCTCAGAAATTTAACATCGAAATTAAAAACATGCAAAAAGAGATTCAGAAGAATAATAAACAGATTAATAAGCTTAATGACGAAATAGCAGAAGTTCAGAAGGAAATTGAAAGAATTAACAAGGATAAACTTTATCAGACGGAAAGTGAACAGGCAGAAAGTGATTCACTGATAGCAGATGCAAATTCGACTATAGCATCAAAACAAAAACAAATACAGGAATTAATTGCAGACACAGATGAAATAAACAAACGAATAGAAATGAAAAACAGAGAAAAAACAGATTTAGGTATTTAATTATGAAAGCTAAAGAAAAGTGTGAATGGATAAAACAGAATATAAGCATTGTTGATTATGCGTCTTCCATTGGCTTTACAGTGGTTAGAAAAGGAAAATTTTATAGCCTTAAAGAACATGATTCCATTATGATTGATCCTTATAAAAATGTATATTGGCAAAATTCCATTCCGGGATATGGAAGATGTATAGGTGAGAAGGGATCAATAATAGATTTCATAATGCGATTTGACAACATGAGTTTATATGAAGTCATAAGACAGTTTGAGGGAGAAATCCCAAACGACAGTCAATGTCACGTTAGAAAGGAAAAAAGAGTTTTCTCCAAAACAATGAAGCTTCCGGAAAAGGATACAAACATGAGAAAAGTGTTTGCCTATCTTATTAAAACAAGAAAAATAAATCAAAAAGTTGTTCAGTTTCTTGTTGATAATAAAATGCTTTATCAGGATTTAAACGGTAATTGTGTATTTGTTTCATATGACATTAAAAACAAGAACATTCCGGTATTTGCCTGCAGAAGAGGAACAAACACTTACAAGCCGTTTTATGGTGATGTGGAGGGATGCGATTATAGTCAATGTTTTTATGTTGACAATGAAAGTAACGAAATTGTAGTGACAGAATCTGTCATAGATGCAATGAGCATCATGACCATGATAAATAATCATAAAAAATATAACTATTTGGCTCTTGCAGGTGTCGGAAAATGGGAAGCAATTAAGACTTATCTTGACAAGGGAAAAATTAAAAAAATCATAATTGCCACTGACAATGACAAGACAAATGATAACCAAGGCGGTATCCCATGCGCACAGCTTATATGTTCGTACGTTAAGGAAAATTATCCTGATGTGGTAAGAAAATGGAAATTGCCACCAAAAAAATACGGCAAGGATTGGAACGATGTTCTGCAGATGAGAAATAAATGAAACGGAGGAAAAGGCAATGATTATTTTTGTGGGAAGTAAGGAAAAAGGATATTTTTGTGAAGATGTTGCAGCTAAGTTTGACCAGGCGGTTGAATACATAGACACAGACATTCACATAGTAAATCAAATACCGGAGATAATGAACTATAAGGAAAATTGTGAATATCTTGTAGTTGATGTGGAGCAGTATGCAGATGATGCAGATGTAATCATAGATTCATTAATGAAAGTAAAGGAAGCTGTAAATACAAAGATAATCATATACGCTGTAGCATTTTCTCCAAAGTCTGAACTTCTATCAGGATTGTATTCAAGAGGAATACGTAATTACATATTTTCAGAAATGCTCAGTGACAAGAAGAAAGACCTAACCAACTGCATAAACGGTTTTTATGAGCAGTGGGGTTATGAAAGTCTGGGAATATATTTTGAGGGTGAGGATGAAGATAATGCAGAAGAAATAACAAAAAAAGAAAAGGTAAAAACGATAGGAGTTGCCGGAGCAGTAAGAAGAATGGGAACAACAACGCAGGCATTACAGATTGTTAAGTATCTTAAATTTAACGGATATAAGGCTGCATATTTTGAAATGAACAATCATGGATTTGTAAAGGCAGTCAGGGAGTTTTACGAGGATTCACAATATGATGAAATGGAAGGACTTACAACATATCAGAGTGTTGACATGTACTACAAAGCTGAACGTCTGAAGGAAATTCAGGATAAGGATTATGAATACATAGTATATGATTATGGAGTTTACAACGAACATGATTTTAACAAGGTTTCTTTTTTGGAAAAGGACATTCAGATATTTGTAGTAGGAAGCAAGCCTGATGAATTTGGAAGAACATACGATTTGATCAAGAGTAATTTTTACAATGATGTGTTTTACATATTTAATTTTACTTCTGAAGCTGAAAAGAAAGATATAAAAGAACTCATGGAGGATAAGGCAGACAAGACTTTTTTTGCCGATGAATCAAAGGATCCTTTTACTTTTGGAAATTCAGACATATATAGGAAAATGATTCCAATAGAAAACAAGAGCGAAGAGAAAAAGGAAAAGAAATCAGGATTTTTCAGAAAAAGAAAAAAATAAGGAGGAAGACAATGGATAGCAGAACAGAAAAATTTATGAAATTAATGGAACAACTTGGGGCAGACATTGACATCCCGGATGAATTTGAGTTCGAAAAGCCTGATGAAGAAGTAATTCATGAGTGGGATGAGTTAGAAGGTGGTGGTACGGATGAAGCTTAACAGAATGCGTGAGGAAATGATTAACAGTTTTATTGACTGTCTAAAGAAAGATACAATCCCATGGCATAGGGGGTGGAGCAGTGAACGTCCCTTTAATGCAGTTACGAATACAGAATATCATGGAGCAAATGCGTTATGGTTAACTTATAATCAACAAGCACAGCTATATAAAGACCCAAGATGGTGTACTTTTAAACAGGCACAATCGAAGGGGTGGAAAATTAAACAGGGATCAAAGGGAACAAAGATTGAATTTTGGTCTTTGTACGACACAGAAGAAAAAAGGAAATTAACAAGAACAGAAGCAAAACAATTGACAGATGAACTAACCGCAGAAGAATTTACTAACAGAGTAAAACCTGTATCAAACACATATACAGTATTTAATGGAGAACAAATAGAGGGAATACCATTATATGAAATTAGAAAAAATGTGTTACATCTGGATGAATTTTTATATGGAAGAAACAAGCTAATTGAAAATATGAAGGTTGGATTAAAGGAAGGTGGTAATGAAGCTTTTTATTCTATTGCAGAAGATATGATAGTACTCCCCAAAATAAATCAGTTTGACAATGAATTTGAGTATATAACTACTTTTTTTCATGAAGCAGGACATGCAACAGGTCATGAAAGTAGGTTTAATAGAGAAATGCCAAGTGCAAGAGGAACAGATATATATGCAAGGGAAGAATTGAGGGCGGAAATAGCATCAGCATTCGCAGCACAGGCATTTGGAATTGATTATACTCAAAATAAATATATGGAAAATCATGAGGCATATATACAGGATTATATAAAGGTTTTAGAAAACGAACCGAATGAATTATTTGCAGCCATTAAGGATGCAGAAAAAATTTCAGACTATCTAATTGAAAAGGGCGAATTTGGATTAGAAAAAGAAACTGAAATGTCAAGGGATGCATCTTTCATTAAAAACATGGATACGTACGTTGCTTTGCACAGAGAATACATCGAGGAGGTATCACAAAATAAACAGCCGATAGTAATAAACGGTTATGGCGGGCCGGGAGCAGGCAAGTCCACAGCATGCATGGAAATTACTGCAGCCCTGAAAAAGGAAGGCTACAATGCTGAATATGTTCAGGAATATGCAAAGGAACTTGTTTATGAAAAGGACATGGAAATGTTGGATGGATCTCCGGAACACCAATATGAAATTTTAAAGGAACAGACAAGAAGAATGGATAGGCTGTATGATCAAGTTGATTTTATAGTGACTGATTCTCCGGTGATGTTAAACACAATTTACAACAAGCAGTTAACACCTGAATATGAATCGCTTGTAAATGAACTGCAGGGAGAATACATTAATTATTCTTTTTTTATGGAAAGGGATGCCTCAAATTTTGAAAAAGAGGGACGTATTCACAATCTTACAGAAAGCATTGAAAAAGACAATGAAATTAAGGACATGCTTCAAAAGAATGAGATTAAATACAAAACCTATAATCACGAAAATGTTAATGAAATAGTTAATGATGCAATAGATTTCTATGAAAAAATTAACGAAGGAAAGAGTAACGAAAAAGAGGTGGTTAGGGATGCAGAAAACATTCAATTAACCGGTGCAGAAGCTGCAAGATTTAGAATGGCAATGAACGGTCAGGAACGTGCGCTTGACATGTTCATGAATGATGAAAGCATTCCTGAACACATTAAAAGTGACAGCATCTCCATTGGGAAAGAGGTTGAGAAATATTTTAGTGAAGGATTAAGCATTGGTGAAGTTATCATGAATCATACACAGGACATAGATAATTCATGCAACATTTTTAATCCAGCGTACACAAAAAATCTTCTTTCAGGATTGTACGCAAAAACTAATGATGAATATAGAAATCTGAAGGAATTGCCTAACTTATGGAATGAAAGAGAACTGGTGGAAATATCGGAAGGACTGGCAGAGCAGCTCATAAATGAACAGATACCAATAGCATCAGGAATGTTCGCTTTGGATCAGGTAGATAATCCTAGGAACTTTCAAGGCTATAAGGGTTCCAAGTTTTTTGTAAATGAAAACGTGCTAATAAATGCATGTGAAAATGGCAAGGTTAATCTTGTTAAATGTGAGCAGGTCGAAACACCGGGATTTGAAACGGGTAAGTATTATACGGTAAGCGAGTATGATTTTATATCAAGGGAAATCGACAGAGAATATACGCAGGGAAATAAATATCTTTGGGACAGATATAAGACGCAGGAGAAGATTGACAACATAAAAAATCCGGAAGAGCAGAAATACATTAATCCCAAGACTAACAAGTTTAAACTTATCCTGAATGGAAAGGAACATTCGGATGGCATTACACTTGGAGAAGGAAAAGGCGGCATTGTAAAACAAATGTCAGGAAAGGCATTTTCAGACGAAGTGGCAAATGCCTTTAAGAAAGATGAACAGTTCAGAAGCTTTACAAACAAGGTAAAGGATGTTTATGAATTTGAAAATAGCAAAGGAATACCAAAAGAGTTCAGAACAACCACGGATGATATGGAAGTAATCAATAAGGACATGTTACTTACACAGCATGAGTTAATTAGCAACATGAAGCAACCTGAAATGAAAGCACCGGAACAAAATGTCATGGATTTTTTCAAGAATACCGGAACTACTAATACAAAAGCAAGGGGGATGAACAGAAGAATGGAAATGGAATTGTAAGGAGGATTTAAATGAAAGAAGAGTATATATATTCAGTGCAGGCAGCTTTTCTTTTACAAAAAACAATGCGGGAAATACAACATATGTGTGAAAAAGGAAGACTTAGGGCTACAAAAATAACAAAAGGAAAAGAGAAACTTCTAATTGATGCATCATCGGTGGAAGACATCTTTTATAAACAGATATCAAGATATAACAGAGTTTATAAGTACCTTAATTTGTCCGAGGAAGAAAGACTTGATTACTGGAATAATGTTGAGAAAAACATACAGATAAAGTTAAACACTGTAGATTATCTAAGCTTAAAGCAAGTGGCATATCTGCTAAACGTATCAGGTCAGGCCGTAACAACAATGATAGATACAAAAGAAGTAATGTGCTTCAATCTGTTTTATAAGGGAAGGGAAAGAAAATTCATCGATGAAATTTCCCTGGCAAAATTTGTCAAGAGACGTCTTGATGAAATTAAGGAAAAATATAAGTACCTCATATCCTACATTAATACGGAAAACAAGATGTTATTTTGGGAGGAACATGAGGAGGACATCGAAAAAATAATTGATTTTGACAACAAGAAAAGAGTGAGACAGTTAAGAAATCAAAGAGAAAGGGAAAGAATGAGTAAGCAGACGGAAACGTTAGCTGATAATAAGGAAAATGGCAAAGTTTAAAAAAGGTTTAGTTAATGACATAAGAGATGAATACGACAGAGAAGAAAAGCAGAAGAAATTAAGAGAAAAATATGAAACTCCGGAAGATGTTTTAATTGTTGAAAAAGACAATACTGTTAAGTTTTTTGTAAGAACAACCGGAAACGTTATTAAGCTTGTTGTTGGAATCATAATATTCATTCTTGCAGTCATTGGATTAACAGCAATTGTATATCCTGAAACAAGAAATGAACTCATTCATCAGGGAATGGCCATTCTTAATGAATTAAAGGGATATGTAGGATTGTAGGAGGAAAAAATGTTTTTAACTGAAAAGGATTTACGTGATGCATTTTGGAAAAATTACAATTACTCAAAAAGAGCTTTAAAGTACCAGTTTGAATGTGATGTACGGCCGGGAGCTGCAGATCTGGTTACGGTTGAACAGTTTCAAGGCAATTATCAGATTAATGCATTTGAATTTAAATTAAGCGACATAAAAAAAGCCATACTTCAGGCCAAGGAAAATGCAAAATTTGTAAACAAGAGTTGGATAGTAATTCCTGATGAAAAGAAAGAGTTGGTTGAAATGAAATATGGAAACATTTTAAGAAATTATGGGATTGGTGCAATTACTGTTGAAGAAGGTGGCAGATGGAACATGATCATAAGACCGTTATACAGAACAGAAATTATGCTTAATCAGACAATAATAAATTTGCTTTTTAATTAAAAATAAAAAAGCACCTTACGATGCTTTTTTA
>UMCR01027828.1_pt1 | contig 9544 bp, 15 predicted proteins | sample 1964301 | NCBI WGS metagenome assembly UMCR01 (sample SAMEA4835975, study PRJEB28245) | human gut metagenome | biome: gut microbiome; material: fecal sample | place: Denmark | collected 2008
AGGGGGTATTTTGTCACTGTCCGTTTTTACTGGTTCAGTTCAGATTGTCTGGAGTTTATTAATAGAAAAATTCCTACAACCAAAATTGTTAATATTACTACTAAGTATTTCCAAAATTTATATTTTATACTTTCCATTGCTCCTCCTAATTTACAAATATTCGTAAAGAGCTTGCCGTAAGACATCGTTAATTGTCTCAGTAAGATTCTTTTCTTTATCCAGTGCAAACCTTCTCAATGCCTTATCTATATCTCGATCCAGAAAATATGACCGCTGTACCCGATCCTTATTTTTCTCTTTCGTCACAGACGGCTCTTGAACCTCCGGCTCCCGGCCAGCCCCAATGATAGACTTGAACGCAGCCTCCTGGTCGAACTTTGCTTTTCCTGCCATCACTCATTTACCCCTTTCAGAAATTCCTCGATAAAGGTCCTATAGTCCTCTGCCACCGTAGATTTCCCAGCATAGTCAAATATATCGGCCCGGTTCGCCTGGGCCTCCTCCACAGCCACCGCAGAGCGGATATAGGTCTTGTAGATCGGGGCCGAGATATACTCGCTCAGCTGCTCCGCCAGCTCCTTGATCTGCCGGCTGATATTGGCCCTGGGATTGAACCTGGTAAAAAGAATGCCCCGGATCTTCACACCAGGATTGCAATACTTCTGGACGCTGGTGACTGTCTCATTGAGCTGAGAGATCCCGGCCGTGGCGAAGATCCCAGCCGTGGTTGGAATCAGAATATCGCTGGCGCAAGTAAAGGCATTCACCGTCAGCACACCCAAAGAGGGCGGCGTATCAATCACAATGAAATCGTAGTCGCCGGCGACCGGAGCCACGGCCTCCTTCAGCCGATGCTCCTTGCCGGTCTGGGATAGCTCCTGCTCGGCTCCGGCCAGCATGATGTTCGCCGGCACCAGGTCATAGCCGCCCTTTGCGTGCTGCATGGCATCCTGGATAGTGGCCCCCCGTTTTATCACCTCATAGACCGTAGGTACATTGTAGCTCTCCACGCCACAGGCCGATGAGAAGTTCCCTTGGGGATCGAGATCAATGCCCAGCACCTTATACCCCTTCCCGGCCAGACCTGCAGCAAGTGCCTGGGCCGTGGTCGTCTTTCCGACGCCACCTTTCTGATTGGCTACTGCAATTATCATTTGTCACACTCCTTCTACAATTATAGGATTATAGTTTTCTATGTATCTTTATTTCTATTTTACTATATATCTATTTTTATAGCAATATAGAGATTCAGAAAACAAGAAAAAGCCGGCCTGGTTTGGCCGGCTTTTTCCATCTTTACTCCCATTGCCAGGGTGACTCAACTAAATGCACCGTGTCATCGGAATCGGCACGATAATAATAAAAGTCCGTACCAAAGGCCCGGAATCGAATGTGCCACAGGCCGCAGAACTGGATCTTCTCAATATCCTTCGCTCTGATCCCGATGGTACGCTCTACATCTTCCTTCAGCTCTTCATCCGTATAGCGGCAGTTCATATCAACCCTCCGCTCTCTCGCGTGCCCACAGGCCGCAGAACTGGATCTTCTCAATATCCTTCGCTCTGATCCCGATGGTACGCTCTACATCTTCCTTCAGCTCTTCATCCGTATAGCGGCAGTTCATATCAACCCTCCGCTCTCTCGCGTGCCCACAGGCCCACTGGAGAAACACCAGGACACCCAGGCATATACCATCCCTCGTCATTGTACTCAAAGGAGACGACCAGCCATGTTCCGCCATCGAGCCGATCCGGAAGTAGCACCTCCATTCCCTGGCCACAGTGAATGTCCCAACCATCCCAGGTCAGGCGATCACGCTCCGGCTCGTAGCCGATCTGCAACACCTTAGCTTTCATCTTTTCCCATCGCCTCCAGCTCTTCCATGGTCTTTGTAATCCCAAGGCCCGCACGCACCTGTTCAAGCCCTCTTTTCAGCTTTTCCAAATAGAAAGTGCTATCCCCTGCTCCAGAGGACTGTTCCTGCTTATGGACATTCATAAACTTCTCCCTATAGCTCAGAAACCTTCCCGTTCTTCTTGAATCTCCTGGTCACGGCCACCCTCAAAAATGTCGGAAGTGAAGCTATCCAGCTCAAAAGGGAATCTCCCCAGGCGAGCTGTTTCTTCAGCAAATAAAACGAATGCTTCTTCCAAGGTCAAACCATTTTCAGCACAAACCTTTTCTGCTTTCATTTTCAGCTCTATATCAATCTCCAGCGTTACTTCGACCAGCTCACCCATCTGACACGCTCCTAAAACAAATCGCTATGCGAACCTGTACGAATTAACTTCAAAATAAGCATATCTTGAACAATCTTATAGACCAGCAACCAATCCGGCTGTATATGACACTCTCTCATGTCTTTATAGTTCCTCGAATTGGTAAGGGCGTGATCCCGATACTTCTCTGGCAGCGGTGTTTCACTGCATAAAAGGGAAATTACCTCTTCCAGCTTTTTAGGATCACAGCCCCTTTTAACCGCCAGCTTGTAATCTTTCTTGAACTGCCCCGAAAATTCTGGTTTAAGCATTCAGAGCCTCCATCAGATCCGCCACGCTATCAAACGGGCCATACATATCCTCGTCTTTTTCTGCTGCATCCATCGCAGCATAGGTAACTTCATTAGGCTCATCCAGTCTGACGTCAAACGGCAAGCCCTGATACCGAAGTGCCTGCCTGTAAAAAATACCCGTTGCCGTACTCAAATCCATTCCGAGAGCCTTAAAAAGAGCTGCTGCCTGTCTCTTCAGATCCGGCTCAATCCGAAGTGTCGTATTTTCTTTGTTCGCCATAATATCGCTCCTTCCGTAACTGCTATTTTCTACTATCAGTATATTCAATATACATTTGCATTGCAAGCGAATATTGTTAATTTTTAATGTGTGGACATCTATAGATTACTCACCACCTAAAAGAGAGAAATCGCACACAGCTCTGGACGGGTATTCCCACCACTTTCGGATCGTCTTAGGGTCAAGGCCGGTATCCCGGTGGCAGTCGGCCTTGCGCCCCTCCGGATGCTGCTGACGCCATTCATGTACTCGCTCCTGGGCTGTCCCGCTGCCGATGGGCCGTCCATTCTTATTGCGCCAGTCCTTATTACCATTGATTTCATCACGAATCAAATTCATCAGTCTTATATGTTCACTCTGCTTACGCCAGTTTCTCTTGTTCACTGGCATAGTCAGGCCGGAGAGCTTCGCTATATCGTCCCTGGGAAATGTCACATAGTCCTCATTGAACATCTCCAGGGCGCACACCACATCATCCTTCGTGAAGCGATTGATGTCCTCCACGCTCATATCGTCATAGGGTTTCAGCAGAGAAAAGGCATCCTCCCGCAGTTCCTCTTCATCTATCCCACACTTCTTCGCATAAATCGCCAGCGTCATAATGCCATAGAATCGATGGCCAACCCGGATCTCGTCCCTGATCCGGTGCAGCCACCAATCGTAAAGATCCCGCTTGACCGTCCAGCGGCCCCGCCGCTCCTTCCTGACAATCCGCCGCTCATACCAGTCCGGGTACTTCTCCTTCGCCTCGGCCAGCGAGAGCCGACTTTTCCGCATGAGTCCCAGGAACTTCTGCTGCTCCCCGTTGCTATCCGGGATAAACTCCAGCAGTTTTTCCAGCGTCACCTTCCCGCCGAGCCGGTAGGCCGTCACAGGGTATTCCCGACCAAGTTTGGAGCCGGAGCCAACCACCCGGAACCCCTGCAATATGCCCTGCATCTGCGGCTCCTTGATGGTGGAGGTATACCTGTTCCAGATCTGCCGGGTGAGGGAATATTTCAGCTCCTTCAAGCACTTCTGATTGTGCGGGTACATAGGAATCGGCTCCTCCAGGACATAATACAGGTGAAGCCCCGTCCCACTGTTTACGACAAAGGTTGCCTGGGGAAGAATATCCTTGTTCATCTGGTGCAGCGTGTCCCGGAGCTGGGGCATACCCACCCCATCCAGGTCAAAGACCAGGGCATAGAGATACCGGGCATTCTTACCGCACCGCCGCCGGCCAAAATAAGACAGAGGGGACATAATGGTGAAGTCCGTATCATAGACCTCCGACAGCTCCGACAGTTCATCGGTGATGGTGTAGCGTTTGGCCTTGCCTTCCTCCTGGATCTCCAGGGCAATCCCTGCGGCCTTCGGCACCGTCACCGCAATCCCGTTTCCTTTTGCGTCCTCAAAATGACCCTTTCTCTCAAAACTACCTACCGGGAAGATCTCCCGATAGAACTCAAATGGCGTGACCGGCTCCAGGAATTTCTCCAAATGCTCATTTTTTTCTTGATACAACACCCGCAGCTGCTCCATATTATCCTGTTTATCCCTCACTCTGTACCACCACGCTCTTTCTTCAACCGCCTTTTCTCCTGAATTATCAGCTGCAAATACCTCTGACCATAGCCCTTCTGATCTGCTAAAAAATCTGCCTTTTCCTCTTCTGTCATTTCTCTGGTATTATCCTCATGATAATAAACCGTTACCGGCCCATCGGTCTGTGTCTCCCATATGTAACACGGCTGTAGCGGATCTATGGGTATCCGCCCCAAAAGCGCCCATTGCCGGACAGTCTTACTTTCTTCTGGTTTTCCTTTCCGTCTCCTAATAAACAAAGCAATCACCTCCAAAAGGAAAAGTAACAAAAAGAAAATCCGCTGCAGCGGGGAACGCCTGCGGGCGGGAGGGGGGAAAGGAAGAGCCAAAGAGCGGCCCCTCCGGGGCCTTAAAGAGAAAGTCACCTCCCCCTTTCCCCCCTGGCTCCGGCCATGGAAATGATGGAAAACCCTACGGGTTTACCACATTCCCACAGCCTCCGCCCACCCCCTATTTCCCCTCCGACTTTCTCCCTGTCCGAGAGAAAAATAAGACTATTTTTCCAGGCCCAAAAAGGCCTTTTATGGGACATATATTATCAATGAAGTTAATTCCCTATTTTCGATAAACGCAATTTGAGCTATATCCAGCCTGGTCATCCCCTGCCTCTATGAGGCATATATTATCAATGAAGTTAATTCCCTATTTTTGCTGTTATTATAGCCTGTCCTGGGCATTCTTTCAAGGTCCCTGGACAGGCTAATTTCAGACATTATCTTTCCTAACCCCAATGGGGGCCACATTGGTACGCCGCAGCACCCAGCCGCTCTCCAGGTCCCGCCAGCACCATCCACCGTCAGAATCACGCTCCAGCTCTGCCTCAATCCAGTGCCCAGCTACCTGGATCTCCAGCTGCTCCCCTTCTTTAAGCTCCCCGGCATCAAGGCCAGTCCATACCACAGTCAGGTTATGCGTTACCGCATCCTCTGCACACAGCCCCAGTTTTATCGTCTCTACCTCCTTCAGCTCACTCGCATATCCTTCGGGACAACCCCCAAGGGCCTTGTATGAACTAACACCACTTCCCAGTACCCTGCCCGATAGTTGGCCCTGAAACTCCGGTATCCCATCAGAGCCACATTCTGCTTCATAAATTCCTCGTTTTTATCCGCAGCACTCAGGAAATCCTCATAGTCACCGGCAACCCATCGTTCTATCCCTAACCTGGCAGCTTCCCACTCCCCGGTTTCTGGAAAAAACTCTTGCAGTATCAGCTTCTTTGCCTCTTTTGCTGGAAACTCTATCGAATACGGGCTTTGAATCACAGTTTCCCATAACTTCACTGCTTCCAACCTACGGTTATACTTATAGCGATAAACTTTTTCTGATGACACTACCACCACATAGCCGGAATGTTCTTTCTTGGGCTTCAGCTTTCGATCCGCATTAGCCCTTTCCCTGGCAATACGCAGCAGGTTTTCATTCAGCCCTTTCTGATAGGCGCTTTCCGCCTTCTCTTTTTCCAGCGCCTTCATCCATTTTTCTATAACCTGGTTTGCCTTTTGAACTGTCTGCTGCTCCCTGCTCTGGGAAGATCTTTTTTCTTCCTCAGCCTTTCTCTTTTCGTCCCTGGCCTTCTGTTCCGCCTGGGAGATCTCCCGCAAAAGACCATCGTACTCCTTCAGAGTCAGGATCACATGAGTACACTCCGGGTCAGCGTGGCCACTGTCCAGCTCTTTATATCCTATCATCGTCTTTTTTACGAACTCGCTCACGGCCCACCCTCCTTACAGCCCCCGGATGTAGTTGTCGGCCACGACACTGATCCGGTTATGTCCCAGGGCCTTACTGCACACCAGCATAGCAGCCTTATCCAGCTTCCTGCCGGCCTCGTCCTTCCTGCAGGTATAAACTTCACTCTGATACTTCCTGCCGGTCCCACGGTTCACCCGGTCATAAGGAATCTCCTCGATGGGGCGAGCATGGGCCTTATACATGGCCGTGGCATACTCCGCCCGATAACCATGAATGTCGGCGCTCTTGTGGACGTGCTGCCACACCTTTTCCTCGCCGGGGGTGTTCTGCATCCGCTCTATAATCTGCGCCGAATCCGGGCCGATGATGGGGCTTAGACGCGCCCTGCCGCCCTTTCCGTTGCGGACATGGGTAAAGTAGTCCCCCTCGAACAACCGGGTGTCCTGGAGCATTTCAAGCCGCTTTGTGTCAGCTGGCGTCAGCTCCGCTGCCGGCCGGCTCTCCAGCTGGGAAATCTCCGCCTCGATCTCCTCCCTGGTAACCAGGTCTTTCCCTCGCAGCTCTCCCAGTTCCGCCCGGCGCAGGCCCGTCCCCTTGCAGAACTTGATCAGCTCGTCATTATTGGTCTTTGAGAAATGCTTGTCTCTTACCCGGTCTCCGCGGCTCCGTTTGATGTCCTCCCGGTTCCGTTTTGGGGGCTTGAAGTAGTTTTCATCATCCGGAGAAATGCCGTACAGCTTTCCCATGGCCTTGGCCTCCAGCTGGACCGTCCATGCAGAAAGGCCCTGGTCCACTCTGGTCTGCAGCCACTCATTCACATATTTTTTTGCGCTCTTCAAAGTGGTGCATTCCGGGTGATTTTCCTTGATGTACTTGATGAAATACTTTGTATGCTTCCAATATGACTTGTAGGTGTTGAAGGAGAAAATTTTCTCCTTCTCTGTTCCGTTGGCCACGGCTTCCTTCTTGCTCTCGCCAAACGCCTGCATCCCAGTCAAGCGGTCATAGGCTTGCTGGTGAAGATCCTTGGAGTATGCCTTATTTCGCCGTCCCACGGAAACTTCTCCCTCCTTTGGCCGCAATTTTTCTATATATCCACTTTTCTATAAATCTATTTTTCTATTTTTATAGTAATATAGATTTATCTTTTCGTTTCAATAGCTTATTTACATTATATACCGTAAATAAGTTAAATAAATTATGCTGTTTATATCAGTTAAAGCTAAGGCCGCCTCATGTCAGCTCCCCTCGGAGACTCGGCAATCGGCAAATACACTTTTTAGCGTCTTATGTGTGACGGGTTTGGGATTGCTCCCGACACTTTTTTGAACTGCTTATGTGTGCAGCCCCGATTTATTGAGATCTACGGCAGTTCGAGATCTGTCGGCACTTTTGTAGAGGGTGCAACTCTCCAGGAGATCTACAGTATCCTGGCTACTATCAAAAGGTGGGGAGGGACACGATACATTTTGCTTACCCAGGCTTTCACAAAGATTACTTACTCTGGGGTCCATGGTGCGCTTTCCAGTTCACAAAGGTTACTTCGGCAAGCCCGCACACCATACAGGAGTATCAACCCTGATATGGCTTCTGTATTAGCAAACTGCTAAACCCCTGACCGGCAGCTCCCGGCCAAGACGCTCTGGGCCTAATTACTATTTACCCTCGCCCAGACGAGCATCAAATCCTGCTGCAGCATTCTACTGACGCCGACCGCAGCCCCACAAAAATACTCTTCTAACCCATCCTCATACTACCATAAATAAATGAGGAAGTCAACAGCATACGCAGGAAAATAACCGTATAACGGTTTACCCGTTCACGCATAGCGTAACGGGTAAACCGTTATTGAATATAAATTTGCTCTTGATATGATTTCATTTCGTGATATAATCAAGTCTGCTGTAAAATTTTGCCTCAAGGAGGAGCTTTCATGAAACTGTCAAAATTACTTTCTCTTGGCCTTGTCGTATCTACTCTGATCACTTCCTTAACCCTTTCTGCATCTGCAATTACCCCCTCCCATCAAGCTCCTGTTGTTTATTCTCCTGAATTTCCTGATGCCTACATTGTTACTGAAGTCACACCAGAAACTCAAAATCTTGATGGCACATCCGGTTCTCTTGGCTCTGTATCCGCCACAGTTTTCGTTGAAGAATCTTATGACATTGTCAATGGAGAATTAACTGTCACTGATAGTCGCCTTCTTTCTGAAAATGAAGTAAAAGCTATTGGCGAAGAAAATTTTCTTGATCTTAACGATGCACCTATTCCCCAAAAAACAGCTACTGCTTCTCGCGGAAAATTAACTATTACCTTTGCCGGAACCCATTCTCTGAACAACGGCGGTGTCTCTTGTACTCTTACTGGTACTGCTGGTTGGGCACGACCTGATATCATTGGTAGTAATAGTAATAACCCTACTCCTGGAGAAGATTTTATTGGCGTAACTTGGTTTGGTGGTTTTACTGCACTCAAAACCAGCATTTCCGGAACTGATAATATGCATCAGAGTCTAAAAATTTATTCTGCCGATTCTGTTCCGAATGGGGGACGAGTGTGGTCTTTCGAAGAGTCTATTGTCCATCCGAAGTATAGTACCTATGCGGCAGACATGAATTTGTCCCTCACGCTTTCTAAAAACAAACTCACTGGTGATGGAAATACGGCTGAAGCTGTCTTAAAGTACATTCATACTTACTCCAAAGTAAACGGATCTATTAGTATTACTCCTGGTACCGACTCTGCTGCCGGTAGTTTTTCTCTTTCCAATACTAAAGACCAGTGGTCGATTACTTGCACAATTCACAGCATTCCATATTAAATCATACAGAGGGCAGGATGATATCATCATCCTGCCCTCTGTATGATTTACTGGTTCTGCTCCAGAACCAGTAAGCCAGAATATCCGAAATCCATATGGTATATTGTCAATTATATTCATTAACATTCCATCTGCTCTTACATTTTCTATTGTACTATCGGTTATAATTCCCCAGTCCAGCCACTGATTCTCTCCCTTATCTTTATAAAAGCTACATAAATATCCTTTAGTTTCCAAGGTAAGCCGTCCACTTGTTCTTAAAACTTGATATCCAATTAGATTTTTTTTAATAACTGCACAAGAAATATATCCTTCTTTATCAAAATAAAATACCAAATATCTATCTGTTTTAAATTCCTCACGATACAAAATTTCTGCCGCTTCGTTACTGTTTTTTAAGAAAAAATCCTCCACAGATTGAACTGCCCCAGATTATGCGGACAGCACAAAAAAGAGCCCCTGGTAGGAAATATTGAGTTTTAAGTGGAGAGGCGTCGCGCCAGCGGCGCCTCTCCGGTTTTTAACTGGATGCGCTCACGGTTGTAAAAATAGATATAGCGGTCGATCATTTCGTTTGCTTCGGAGAAGGTTTCCGGTTTGTGCCGGTAAATACACTCTGTTTTGAGGATAGAGAAGAAATTTTCCG